>JFJP01011141.1_pt1 | contig 18464 bp, 17 predicted proteins | sample 431651 | NCBI WGS metagenome assembly JFJP01 (sample SAMN02602958, study PRJNA72255) | Microbial mat metagenome, whole genome shotgun sequencing project. | biome: fresh water; feature: sink hole; material: water; isolation source: purple microbial (photo- and chemosynthetic) mats found in...
CAGCAGGCGCGAGGTTCCTTCAGCTTCCATGTCCGGCCTTTCAGCGAAAGCGCGGCGCTCAGCCGCGGAAGATCCACCAGGTCACCGCGACTCCCAGCACCACCAGCCAGCTCAGTCCGACCAGCAGAGGGCGGTGGCGCGAGACCACGCCAGGGCCGGCCGTCGCATAGGTCAGGCCGGCCAGCTGTTCACGCGACGGCGCGGGCGCCGTCAGGCTGACCAGGACCAGCACCGCCACGCAGATGGCGAACAGCATTGCCGCGAAGTGCAGGAAGTTCATGGTGGCGAAGGAGTGGACCACGCCGGTCATGGCGCCGCCGTTCAATTCCAGCACCAGCCGCAGCGCACCCAGCACGAAGCCGGTGCCCAGCGAAGCCATGGCCCCGCGCGCGTTGACCCGCGTCCAGAACAGGCCCAGCAGGAACACCGCGGCGATGGGCGGCGAGATGTACGCCTGCACGCTCTGCAGGTACTGGTAAAGCTGGCCCGAGATGCGGCTCATCAGCGGGATCCACAGCAGCGCCAGCACCACCAGGACGCCGGTGGCCACCTGGCCGACCACGACCAGCTTCCGGTCCGAGGTGGCGGGCCGCAGCTTGCGGTAGATGTCGAAGGTGACCAGCGTCGAGCACGAGTTGAACACCGACGACAGGGAGCTCATCAGCGCGGCCAGCAGGCCGGCCACGACGACGCCGCGCAGGCCGGCCGGCAGCAGCGCCGTCACCAGCGCGGGCAGCGCCTGGTCGGGCGACTCCAGCGTCAGTTTGCCCTGCTGCACCAGCCCGTGCGCGATCACGCCCGGCAGCACGAACAGCACGACCGGCAACAGCTTCAGGAAGCCGGCGAAGATGGTGCCGCCGCGGGCCTGGTCCAGGTTGCGCGCCGCCAGCACGCGCTGGACGATGAACTGGTCGGTGCACCAGTACCACACGCCCAGGATGGGCGCGCCCAGCAGGATGCCGGTCCAGGGGAAGTCGGGATCGGTCGCCGGCAGCCACATGTCGAAGAAGCCGGGTCCCGCGGTGGCGCGGAGCTGGCCCCAGCCGCCCAGGGCCTGCACGCCCACGAAAGTGACCACCAGGGAGCCGATCAGCAGCACGAACAACTGCAGCGTATCGGTGATGAGCACCGCGCGCAGGCCGCCGGCCACCGTGTAGATGCCCGTGGCCACGACCACGATCAGGGCGCCCACCCAGAAGTCCAGGCCCATCAGGGCGCTGAACACGATGCCGCCGGCGGCGATGGTCACCGAGATCTTCGTCAGCACATAGCCGACCACCGAGATCACGGCCAGATACCAGCGCGCGGCGGACGAGTAGCGGCGTTCCAGGAACTCCGGCATCGTGGTCACGCCGCTGCGCAGGTAGAACGGCACGAACACCCAGCCCAGCAGCAGCAGGATGAGCGAAGCCAGTACCTCGAACTGGCCAACCGCCACGCCGCGGGCGGCGCCGGTTCCGGCCAGGCCGACCAGGTGTTCGGAGCCGATGTTCGAAGCGAACAGCGAGGCGCCCACCACGAACCAGCCGACGTTGCGGCCGGCCAGGAAGTACTGTCCCGAACTTTCGCGCACGCGCTCACGCCGCGTGTACAGCCAGGCGACGCCGAAGACCAGGACGAAATACACGGCGATGACGAGCCAGTCGAGCCAGGCCAGGCGGTTCATGGTATCCTCTCGGCGTCTCGGGGCCTCAGGGTCAGGGCGGCAGCAGCAGCGCCCTGGGTCATTCTGACCGAGCAGCCCGGCCCTGTCAGTGCAAAAAAGCCGCGCCGTCGGCGCGGGAAAGAGGATTCTCCATGTGCCGCCGCACATTGTCGCCCGTGTTCGTGCTCTGTCTGGCGCTTGCCGCCGGCGCCGCCGAGGCCGCGGTGGTCGCCTTCGAGGTGACCGTGCCGGCCTCGACCCGGCCCGACGCCACCGTCTATCTGGCCGGCGATTTCCAGGGCTGGAGCCCCGGCGACGCTGCCTGGGCCATGGCCCGCGGAGCGGACGGTCTGTGGCGGTACGAGGCGCGGTTCGCCGACGGTCAGCCCCTGCAGTTCAAGTTCACGCTCGGCGGCTGGGATCGTGTCGAAAAAGGCATGGCCGGCGAGGAGCTGTCGAACCGGCTGCATGTCGCGGCCGGGGACACCACCCTGCGGCTGACCGTCGCGAACTGGGCGGACGGCGCGCCTCCCGTCGAGACGGCCACCGGCGACGTGCGGCCGTTCGCCGTGCCGGAATTCCTGGCTGGCCGCCGCGTCTGGGTCTGGTTGCCGGCCGGCTACGACGACGATGCCTCGCGCCGGTATCCGGTCCTGTACATGCTGGACGGCCAGAACGTCTTCAACGCCGCGACCAGTTTCGCCGGCGAGTGGGAAGTGGACGAATCGCTCGCCGGACTGATCGCCCGGGGCGAGGTCGAGCCGGTGATTGTCGTCGCGGTGGCCAACGGACAGCAGCTGCGTGCGCTGGAATACACGCCGTGGCCCGAGCCGTCGTGGCGCGAGCCGACCGGCGGCGCCGCCGGGCACCTGGCCGCGATCATCGACATCCTGAAGCCGGCCGTCGACCGCGCCTTCCGCACGCAGACCGGTCCGGAGCACACGGGCCTGGCCGGGTCCTCGTTCGGAGGGCTGATGGCGTTGCACGCGGCCTGGTCGCGACCCGACGTGTTCGGTTGCGCGGCCGCGCTGTCGCCCAGTCTGGGCTGGTCCGGCCGCGCGCCGCTGGCGATGGTGAAGGCGCAGCCGCGCCCGCCGGTGCGTCTGTACGTCGACATGGGCACGCGTGAAGAGGGGAACCTGCAGGACGATGACCGGAACCAGGTGGACGACGCCATCGATGATCTGCGCGCGCTGAAGGATGCGCTGCTGCGCCGCGGGTTCACCGAAGGGGCCGACCTGCTCGTGGTCGAGGATGAGGCCGCCCGGCATCACGAGTCGTTCTGGGCGCGGCGGTTCCCGGGCGCGGCGCGGTTCCTGTTCCCGGGTGCGGCCGCCGCCGTCGACGCTCGTCGCTGACGATCCGCGGGGCAGGGAAAGATGAGGGCCCGGAACCGCACCACCGGTTCCGGGCCCAGGGCGGAAGTCCACGCTCCGCCTGCCGTGCCTACCTGAACATCGCCTTCAGGGAGCCGAGGCTCGTGGTTTCCTCGGCCGCTTTTTCGGTGCTGTCGTAATCGGCCAGGTCACCCGTGAATTCCATTCCGGTGGCGTCGAAATCGATCGCCAGTCCGCTCTTGTCCGTCAAATCGGAGCTTTCCGGGCAACCGCCATGGTTCCACCGGCACAGAGCCTTGATCAGGTCCAGAGCCTCGCGGCGCGCTTCGCGGCGCGGCTCATGGCGACGGCCGCGAATGTCCAGCGGATGGGCGGCCAGCCAGGCGTCGGCGGCGGCCACTTCGGCGGCGATGTCGTTGGTCACGCCATTGGCCAGATTCAGTTTCGCGACGGCCAGCTGGTGCGCCAGACGCTTGCCGACCAGGCCGCAGTGCGAGGAGCGGAGCATGCGCTCGATCTGACCGGCGTCATAGGTCACACCGCCGAGGGTCAGCGACGCGACGGGCCACTCCGAAGCATGACGCCGCCACCAGCGGGAGGCGTGACGGCAGACGTCGGCCGGTGTCTCGTCGCCGCTGCCGGTGCCCGTGGCGACGCAGGTCAGCGGTACGAACAGCTGGTCGCCGGTGAGGCCGAAGCTGTCGCCACGCGCGTCGTAGACTTCCGCGTTCACCGTCATGACCGCCGAACTCTGCAGCGGGGCCGCCCAGGCGGCGCCGAACGGGTACACGGCCGTTTCGGTGGCGGGAATGGTCAGCCATTCCTCGAATTCGTAACGTTCGAGCTCCACGCCGCTGCTGTCGGCCAGCTGCATGCCGAACACAAGCAGCACCATCGTGGCGCCCGGACGGAAGACGATCGTCGCCTCGGAACTCCACGCATTGCAATCCGCAGTGGCGGTGAGCTGGTCCAGCGTCGCTGCGCCCGAGAGCGCCGGCAACACCAGCACGACGACCAGGGCCATTAGCAGTTGCTTGTTTCTCATGGTGCCTTCTCCTGTGCTTCCCGGCCGACTGTCGCGGCCGAAGGGCCTGTTGAGCGCAGAAGGAAGCATATGGCGGGCCACCGTCTCGACGGTGGCCGCGCCGGGGGAACGAAGGGGAACCCGGAGGACCAGGAAGGATGGATACGGTCAGGATCGCTTCAGCAGCAGCGCCTGCCGCAGGCCGGCGCCGGGCGTCAGGCGGTAGCCGACAGCGTGCACATCGCCGGTGGCGTCGACTGCCAGTTGCAGCAAACTACCGAAAAACGGGGTCAATTCGCGGGTGATGCCGCCCCCGTCCACGCGCAGGATCGTCGCCAGTCCGCCGCCGCCCTCGCCGCCGCAGACCACGTACCAGACGCCGCCGCCCGCGGGCAGGATGTCATTGATGCCGCCGAGCAGACTCACGTCGGGCAGGGTCAGCGCGATCCAGACGCCGTCGGCGCCGCGCTGGCGGAGGAAGGCGCGAGGAGCTGCGCCGCCGGCTCCGGCAATTCCGCCCAGCATCAAGGTGCCGTCGGTCGAAGCGGCAACGCACTGCAGTGTCAGATTGAAGACGCTTTCGCCCAGGGGCACGGTACTCCAGGTGCCTGCGGTCTGGTCGAGTCGCAGAACCAGCGGCGGCGTGTCGGCTGCGTCGTCGAAGCCGCAGGCCAGCGCCTGGCCGTTGCCCACGAACACGTCGGTGAAGCCGCATTCGTTCGTCGGGGACAGGTGCGTCGAGGCGGCCGTCCACCGGCCGGGCGTGCTGCTGACCCACAGGGAACCGCCCAGCGCAGTGCCGCCGGCCAGCATCAGCGTGTCGTCGCCGTCGATGGCGGCGATGCCGAAGCCGTCATGCGTGAACGACGTCGGCGCTTCGCCGCGTTCGTCGTAGATCAGGCTGGGGTCGATGCTCTGCAGCAGGTAACCGCTGACCGCCAGACCCGTCAGGCCCGCGGCCAGGTCCAGCAGCACGGCGCTGCCCGGCGGCGCGGCCAGTTGTGTGGAGACCCAGGCGCCGGCGCTGTCCCGCGACAGTAGCAGGTAGTCGGTGCCGGCCTTGGCCACCGAGGTACCCAGCGCATAGCCGTGGTCGCCGGCGAAAGCGATCGACGTCAGGCCCGAACCCAGCGACAACCCCGGCAGTGCGGCTTCCTGCCAGGTGTCGGTCGGTGCGGGCATGGACGGGGGGTCGTCGCGGCAGCCGGACAGCAGCAGGCCGGCCGCCAGGATCGGCAGACAGCCGAGAGAGCGCAGGAGGCGGTTCGTCGGCGGGGTCACGGCATCGGCTCCGGGCTGGCGGGGCGGGGTCGCCCGGCAGAAGGCCGGGTGTCGCGGCGGATCTGATCATAAGGAAAGGGCGTCCGGGCGGCAATGCGGGATCGATATGGGCTTCTGGTCAATAGTGTTGACGATGTCTGCAGGCTCGCGCGGTGACCTGCGGCTGGGTGGCCGCAATCATGTCAATAATGTTGACGATGTGGCGCTGCGGCGCATCACGGGATTCAGGGTCGGCCTGAGGATTGACAATACGATTGACATGAGGCCCGGCGCGGTCGACGCTGCCCCGACGACCGTCACCAGGGAGGGTACGATGCCGATCCCCACTGCGCCGTCCGATCCGCAGGCCATGTTCGCGGTCAGCAGCCTGATCGTCGTGGCGCGGCGTCTGGCCGAGGAACTGGACGCCACCGCCCGGCACCTGCATGCCGGCGACCAGTTGACCGTGGCCGAGCGCGGCCTTCTGCTGCTGCTGCGCCAGAGCGGGGCCCAGACCATCCCGCAGCTGGCCGCGCGCCGCGAGGCCTCGCGACAATACATCCAGCAGACGCTGGCACCCCTGGGCGTGCGGGGGCTGATCGCCTGGCGCGACAACCCGCGCCACCGGCGATCGAAGCTGGCCGAGCTGACGCCCGAAGGCACGGCGACCGCGCGCCGCGTCATGGCGCGTGAAGGGGAGCTGCTGCGTTCGCTGTCGGGGCTCGATGATCCCGCGCGGCTGCTCGCGGCCGCCGAGGTGCTGCGCCGGCTGGACGAAGCGCTGCGCGCCCTCCCGCCGGCGCCATCGCTGCTGGCGGCGCAGGCGGAGGGTTAGCCCGCGTCCGCCGACGGGGACGCCGTCATGGCCAGTCCCGCGAGCCGGCCGGTGGTCCAGCAGCTCTGGAAGTTGAAGCCGCCGGTGACCCCGTCGATGTCCAGCACTTCGCCGGCCAGGAACAGCCCGGGGCAGCACCGGCTCTCCATCGTGCGGAAGTTCACCTCGCGCAGGTCGATGCCTCCGCAGGTGACGAATTCCTCCTTGTGCGTGCTCTGTCCGGTCGTCTTCAGACGCGTGTCGCGCAGCGCGGCGCCCAGCTTTTCCCGCGCCGGCCGGCCCAGGTCGCCCCAGCGCTGTTCGTGGTTCAGCCCCGTGTGCGAGGTCAGCGCGGTCCACAGGCGCTTCGGCAGACCGCCCGGTCCCAGGGTCACCACTTCCTGGCGGCCGTGGGATCTGGAGAACTCCTGAAGAAGCGCGTCGACGCCGCTGGCCGCCGTGCCGGGCAGCCAGTCCACGCGCAGTTCGGCGCGGTAGCCGGCGTTGTGCAGCTCGCGCGCGGCCCAGGCCGACAGCGTGAGCACCGCCGGACCGCTTACGCCGCGGTGCGTGATCAGCACAGGCCCCCGGCGGCTGACGGCGGCGCGGCCTTCGCCGACGCTGACCACCGCGTCCGGCACGGCGACACCGGACAGGGACGTCAGCCACGGCTCGGCGCAGTCCAGGCTGAACAGCGACGGGACCGGCGGCACGATCGTGTGACCGAGCGCCGCGGCCAGCGTGTAGCCGTCGACGCGTTTCTCCCCGTCTTCCGCCGCTTCGACCGCGTCGCCGCCGCGCGCGCTGCGTCCGCCCGTCGCCAGCAGCACGCGATCGGCGCGCAGGGTTTCGCCGTCATCCAGTTCCACGTCGAAGCCGCCTTCGACGGCGCGCACGGCGCGCGCGCCCAGGCGCAGGCGCAGTTCCACGCCGAGGTCGCGGGCCGCGTCCAGCATCGCGCCCGCCACCGTGCGCGCATCGTCGGTGACCGGGAACATGCGGCCGTCGGGCTCGGTCTTGACCTCGACGCCGTGTTCGGTGAACCAGCTCACGGTCTCGGCCGGCCCGAAGCGCGTCAGCGGTCCCCGCAATTCGCGGCCGCCGCGGGGATAGCGCGTGATCAGATCCTTCGGCTCGAAGCAGGCGTGCGTCAGGTTGCATCTCCCGCCGCCGGATACCAGCACCTTCGTCAGCGCCCGCCCCGACTTCTCCAGCACGACCACCGGCTGGTCGGGCGCCTGCTCGCGCGCCGTGATGGCGGCGAAGAGGCCCGCCGGGCCGGCTCCGATGACCACGATCATGATGGGCTCCCGGTGGGGATGGGCGAACGGCGGCCGACGACACTACCATGGCAAGGATGCAGCAACCGCCGCCGCCAAACCAGCGGCGATTTCCGCGAAAGGATCCCCATGAATCGTCTGACCGGTCGCACAGCGAGGCCCGTCCTCACCATTTTGTCGCTCGTGCTTGCCTTCACGGCCGCCGCGCCGGCGCTCGCCGAACTGGATCCGCGCCTGGCGCCGCTGGGGCCCTATGTGGGCCGGACCTTCAGCGCGAGGATGAGCCCGCCCGGAGCCGAGCCCGCGACCGTCGACGTGCAGCAGTGGGAAGAGATCCTTGGCGGCAAGGCCGTGCGCATCACCCACTCGATCAACGGGGGCGAATACGGCGGCGAGTCGCTCCTCTTCTGGGATGTGGCGCGCGAAACCATCGCCTACTGGTATGTGACCACGGCCGACTTCTACACCCACGGGACGATGTCCGCCGGCGGTGATTCGCTGGTCACGCATGAGCTGGTGGTGGGCAATGCGGGGGATATCTCCGAAGTGGAGGGTGTCTGGCGGCGCACCGCCGACGGCCATTCGGTCACCAGCCGGATGATGTCGGGCGGGCAATGGCAGGCGAAGCGCACCACGGAGTACAGGGAGACACCGGACGCGGCGCCGGCGTTCCGCTGAACGGACGACGGACGACGGGCGGCGTCAGTCCGCCAGCCCCAGGGCCCCGATGGCTCCGATGACCGCGGCGTGCACCGGTCCGCAGGTGGCCACGACGCCGCGGTTGTGCGCCAGTTTGGCGCCCAGCGAGAAATCCAGCCGGCGACCGGCGATGTCCGTCACCATGCCGCCGGCCTCGATCACCACCAGCGCGCCGGCGGCATGATCCCAGATGTTCTCGGAATAGTCCGCGCGGTTGGGCATGCGCAGGTAGGCCTCGGCCTGGCCGCGCGCGACCACGCCGTACTTCGCCTGGCTATCCAGACGCACCGGCTGTGCCTTGACGCCCAGAAGGGCGGTCACCCGCGCCGCGTTGTCGTGCGACGAATGCGCGGCTTCGACCGATTCGCAGAAGCGCAGCTGCGCCGGATCGCTGACGCCGCTGGTGCGCACAGCTACAGGCGCCCCGGTGTCCAGCAGCGGCATCTGCCAGGCTCCGCCGCCGGCCACCGCCGCGAACAGGGTGCCTTCGGCGCTGTCGCCGTCGGCCAGGGGTCCCAGACTGGGGCAGCCCATGGCCGCGGCCGCCAGTTCGCCGTCGATCAGCAGAGCCAGCGCGATCGCGTACTGGCCGCCGCGCAGGAAGCCCTTGGTGCCGTCGACCGGATCCAGGGTCCAGAAACGCGGCGCGGGGTCGGCCAGGCAGCCGCGGTCGATCCACGCACAGACGTCCTCGGCGGTGGCGCCGGTGCGGCGCGCCGCCACGAGACCGGTCACCCGGCGCAGCAGGTGCGCGCCGTCGGGCTGGCGCAGCGCGGCCGAGTCTTCCTCACCCATCACCGGGTCGGCGGGAAACGCCTCGCCCAACGCGCGGCAGATCAGGGCCTGCGCGCCGAAATCGGCCACCGTCACCGGGCTGCGGTCCGGCTTGGCCAGGGCGCCGCGATCCACGGCCTGGCCGACTTCGCGGCAGAGAGAGCCGGCTTCGCGGACGGCGGCCAGGGCGGTGTCCAGTTCGCGGGCCAGCGGATGGCCGGCCCAGGGGCGGTCGGAAGACGTCGGGCTCATGGGACCTCCGGTCGGATCGATGGGGTGGGGACCACCTTAGCCTGCGCCCGCCCGGTCGGCAACGCCCGCCCGTCGCCCGCGCCCATCTGCAGATTTGACTGGATCAATGGCGCCCTGTGGATTAGGGATATGGGCACATCCACGCACTCAATCGCCATATGGAGGACCGCGCGGCGCCCGCCGTGCAGGAGGGAATCAGATGAAGAGGATCTGCGCCTGCGCACCCCTGGTGCTGCTGCTGCTGGCCGGCCCGGTTCTGGCCGGAGACCTTACCGATCGCTGGGGCGTGGGCGCCCAGTTGGGCGTCCAGAAGCTGATCGGCGGCGAACGCGACTATTCCAACGTCGACCAGTCCGCCGCGCTCTGGATCCGCAACGGCCTGAGCCCGAAATGGTCGCTCGAAGCGGGCCTCCGCTACGGCTTCGTGCGCCCGGGTTCGCTGCGCGGTGAAGATGCCGGCCTCACCTTCGACAGCGTGCATGCGTTCTACACGACGACGCTGCAGGGCATGATCGGCGCCCGTCACCATTTCCGGCCCGAGGCCACCTTCGCCCCGTACCTGGGCGTGTATGCCGGCTACATCGACTGGCGTGTCCGCGACGAGAACGGTGTCGAGGGCGTGGGGCTGATGCCCGACGGTCCGGTCATCACCGGCTACGACACCAGCGGCCGCAGCCATCCCTTGAACGGCCAGAACTTCACCGGCACGCTCGGATTGGGCGTGGAGTGGTTCGTGGGCGAGAACTCGAGCCTGGACTTCGGTGCGCGCTACTCGCGCATCATCGACAACGACCTGGACAACATCGGCAGCGGCAATCTGTGGGGTCCGGGCGAAGTCGACGCCAACGACGGCATCCTGGAAGCCTACGTCGGCTTCGGGATGTACTTCGGCGGCAACAAGGACAAGGACGGCGACGGCATCCTCAACGACGACGACATCTGCCCCGAAGTGGCCGAAGATGCCGACGGCTGGCAGGACAAGGACGGCTGCCCCGAGCTGGACAACGACAGTGACGGCATCGCCGACGCCACCGACGCCTGTCCGAACGACGCCGAAGACCGCGACGGCTTCAAGGACGAAGACGGCTGCCCCGACCCGGACAACGACAACGACGGCGTGATCGACGCCAACGACAAGTGCCCGAACGAGGCGGAGGACCCCGACGGCTTCCAGGACGCGGACGGTTGTCCCGAACCGGACAATGACGGCGACGGCGTGATCGACGCGAACGACGCCTGTCCCGAGACGCCGGCCGGCGTCACGGTGGGCGCCGATGGTTGTCCGACCGCGGCCGAGATGAAGGCCTCCATGGTGCTCAAGGGCGTGCGCTTCAAGACCGGTTCGGCCGAACTGGACCCGTCGTCGACCACCGTGCTCGACGAAGTGGCCGCTTCGCTGAAGGCCTGGCCGGGTGTGCGCGTGGAGATCCAGGGCCACACCGACAATGTGGGCGCAACCGAGCCCAATCGTGATCTCTCGTCGCGCCGTGCCGAGTCGGTGCGTCAGTACCTGATCAGCACGGGCATCGACGGTGCGCGTCTGACCGCGGTCGGCTACGGCGAGGATCTGCCGGTGGCGGACAACACGACCGAGGCCGGTCGCGCCGCCAATCGGCGCGTGGAGCTGGTGCGTACGGATCGCTAGTGTCTTGTCCCAAGAATAACTATACTATATAGCGCCCCTGTGGTAGACCTCTCCCGAGGTCTTCCACAGGAGGTGCGATTATGCCGCGCGGTCGATCCGTAACACCCATCGTTCTGTCGGCCGACGAGCGTGAAGCGCTGCTTGCCTTGGCGCATTCGCGCTCGCTGCCTCACTCGATTGTCGATCGGGCGCGGCTGATCCTCATGGCCGCCGATGAACTCTCCAACGTCGCCATTGCCGAGCGGCTCGGACTGACGCGATTGACCGTCGCCACTCGTCGTCGGCGATACCTGGAGCAGGGTATTCAAGGTCTCTACGACGAACCGCGGCCCGGCGGCCCGCGCACTATCGAGGACGAACAGGTGGCAACTCTGATTCGCAAGACACTCGACACCACGCCGCGCGACGGCACGCACTGGACATGTCGCACGATCGCGAAGGAATCCAAGATCTCGAAGTCGACCGTGAATCGCGTGTGGCGCGCTTTCGGATTGCAGCCTCATCGCCAAAAGCATTTCAAACTGTCGACCGATCCGTTTTTCGTCGAGAAGGTTCGCGATATCGTCGGGCTCTACCTTAACCCACCCGATAAGGCGCTGGTCCTCTGCGTAGACGAAAAGACCCAGATCCAGGCTCTGGATCGCACACAGCCTCTGCTGCCACTTGGGTTGGGCTACGTCGAGGGCGTGACCCATGACTATGAACGCCATGGCACCACCACACTATTTGCCGCACTTGATGTCGCCTCTGGTCACGTCCTGACGAAGTGCGTGGCACGTCATCGACACCAGGAATTTCTAAAGTTCTGAGGCAAATCGAAGCTGCAGTCCCCGAGGACCTGGACATCCACTTGGTCGTCGATAACTACGCGACACACAAACACCAGAAGGTCCGCAGTTGGCTGGCCGCGCGCCCGCGCTTCCACATCCACTACACGCCGACCTATGCATCGTGGCTCAATCAGGTAGAAATCTGGTTCAACATCATCACGCAGCGAGCCATTCGGCGCGGCACATTTCGCAGCGTCCCGGACCTCGTGGCAAAGATCGAGAGCTACGTCGCGACGTACAATCGCGAGACCAGACCATTTGCATGGACCGCAACCGCCGATTCGATCCTGGCCAAGATCGAACGGTTATGTATAGCTATTGCCGGGACAGGACACTAGGCGCAAATGACCCCGTTCCGGGTCCCGGCGTGCTGCAGAAAGTCGAAGCCGGGGAGAGGTGCAGCGTTGGCGGCTTGCGCCGGCGCAAGTCTTCGCCCGCGCAAGTCTTCGCCGGTCCAAGTCTTCGCCGGTCCAAATCGGTACCGGCGCCTACGGATCGGTATTCAAATCGGCTTTTTCGTATCTCGCTGTCGGTTTCTGAGCGATCTGGCCACCTCGACGGTTAATATATATTTACCTATTGACAAAAAATATTAACATGGTGTATTGTAAAACAAACATCGAGTTCGCCCGAATCAACAAAGGAGCCCGACCGTGCCGTACCGTGAAAAAGTCGCCTGGCTGTCCCTGGTTTCCATGGTGGTGGTGTTTCTGCCCTACTTCGTCTGGGTCAAGCTGCATCCCCCGACGGCAGCCCTGCCCGACCTGCGTCAGATGGCCCTGTATGCGGTCGTCTCGTCGGGGTGGGCGCTGATCCTCGGCGTCGGCCATTTGATTCTGCGCCGCCAGGCGCCCGAGGAAGCGCGACTGCCGCTCGACGAACGCGACCGCGCCATCCTGCACCGTTCGCGCACACTCGCCTATTACGTCTTGCTGACCGGGATGATCCTGGTCGGCTGCGTCATGCCGTTCTCGGCCGCCGGCTGGAAGATCGTCCATGCCGCGGTGTTCATGATCGTGCTGGCCGAAGTCGTGAACGACGCCAGCGTGGTCTACCACTATCGCAGGCAGTTGTGATGAACGGAGCCATCCGCAACACACTGCGCACCCTGCGCTTCATGAACGGTGAGATGTCGCAGGCCGAGCTGGGCCGCCGAATCGGCCTTACCCGGCAGACGATTGCCGCCATCGAAGCCGGCAAGTACTCGCCCTCGCTGGAAGCGGCGTTCCGCATGGCCGATGTGTTCCAGGTACCGCTGACCGATGTGTTCCAGTGGGATGCCGAGGCCGCTGGTCCCCAAGCGCAACGGTGAACGTACTCTTCCGACCGCGCCCCGCCCCGCCGCGTCAGTTCGGCGCCTGGGCGTATCCGGTCGTGTCGATGGTGGAGCCTTCGTAGAGATACATGTCGTAGGTGGATGCGCCGTCGGAATACGCCGGCGACCTGGACGTACAGGCCGCCGCGCGAGCCGGCCTCGATCGTGTTGTTCCGCAGGACGATGTTCGAGCCGCCCGACGGCAGGTCGTACGCCAGGGAGTACCAGCCCGAAGGCAGCACGTGGAGTCCGGCCACGGTGCTGTTCGTCGAGGGGATCAGGGCGGGGAAGATCAACAGGATAGAGCCACTCATCTATTGCCGCGTGTCAATGGCGCATCCGGAGCTCCCCGGATAGATTGAAATCAGTGTCTCGAAAAATTCCGGCCGAGAGGAGGAAGGCCATGGCGCCCCCCGCTCCCCTGAAGAGACCGCCGTCCAAGTGCGACCGGACCCTGCCCTATACCTACGAGGGATGGGTGGACATCCTGGAGGGCAAGGGCCGCGACCCCGTCTACGACCACTACTTCTCCGACACCCTGTGCGGTCTCGTCGAGTGCCTCGACGAAGAAAACGTCGACCCCGGCTGTGTGACGCTGTTCAGCGACTATCGGGGCAGGGAAACCGAACTGGACACTTCCGTGCTGCTGGACGCGGACGGTCGCTGGCTGAAACGACCCGAATTGTGCCATGCCCTCGAGCAGCACTACGCCGTCACCCGCGACGAGCGCTACCGGGGGCATGTCGAGAAGGGGCCCTGCCTGTTCGAAGACCGGGACCGCCGCGGTGACGGGCCGGTGTGGTGACGGCTTTGCCGTTTGTCCCGGGCAGCGAAGCCTAGGCCTGGCGGAACGGCGGATCGCCCAGCTTCAGGTCGGGATTCCGCTCGCGATAGAAGCCCAGGCTCCATTCGCTCGCGAACAGCGCGACGCGCCGTCCGTGGCCGTCGCGCACGAGGGTCGCGTCCATCGGCAGGCGCAGGTCCGCGCCGTCGTGCGCGGGGTCGATCCACTTGGCCACTGTCCAGGGAGCCGGCGAGAACCGCGACGTGGCGCCGTACTCGTTCTCCAGGCGGTACTGGACGATCTCGAACTGCAGGGGGCCGACGGCGCCCAGCAGCTGGCGCTGCCGGATCGAGTCGTCGCGCTCGAAGCGCTGGATCACGCCTTCCTCGAGAAGCTGATCGAGGCCGTCACGGAAGCGCTTGAACGTCGACGTGTCCGCGTTCTCCAGGTAGCTGAAGCACTCGGGAGCGAAGCGGGGGATCTCGTCGTAGACGATCGACGGGTCCTCGGTCAGCGTGTCGCCGATGACGAAGTTCGAGTTGCCGACGATGCCCACCACGTCGCCCGGGTAGGCCACATCCACGGTCTCGCGATCGCGGCCGAAGAGCGTGGCCGAATTCGAGAGACGGGTCCTGGCGCCCGTCCGGGCTACGGTCACGCTCATGTCCCGCGTGAACTTCCCCGAAACGACGCGCACGAAGGCGATCCGGTCGCGGTGGCGCGGGTTCATGTTCGCCTGGATCTTGAAGACGAATCCGCTGAACGCCTCCTGGTGCGGGTCGATCGTCTCCGCGCGGCTGGCGCGCGGCCCGGGAGGCGACGAGTGCTTCAGGAAACCGTCCAGCAGGAGCTGCACGCCGAAATTGTTCAGCGCGCTGCCGAAATAGACCGGCGTCAGGCGGCCCGAGGCGATCGCTTCGGGTTCGAAGTCGGTGCCGGCGCCGTCCAGCAGTTCCACTTCGCCGAGCAGCGCGTGGTAGGATGGCCCGCTCATGCGGTCGCGGATGAGCGGATCGGACAGTTCCACGTTGGTGACCGGGGCCCGATAGACGCCGCCCGGGGTCAGCTCGTAGAGATGCGCCATCCGTTCGCGGCGGTCCCAGATCCCCTTGAAATCCTGCCCCGTGCCGAGCGGCCAGTTCATCGGATAGGCCGCGATGCCCAGCACGTCCTCCAGTTCATCGAGGAGAGCCAGCGGATCGCGCGCCGGACGGTCCAGCTTGTTGATGAAGGTGAAGATCGGCACACCGCGGCGGCGGCAGACCTCGAACAGCTTCCGCGTCTGGCTCTCGATGCCCTTGGCCGCGTCGATGACCATGATCGCCGCGTCGACCGCCGTCAGGACCCGGAACGTGTCCTCGGAGAAGTCGTTGTGCCCGGGCGTGTCCAGCAGGTTGATGCGGTAGCCGTCGTAGTCGAACTGGAGCACGGTCGAACTGATCGAGATACCGCGCTTCTTCTCCAGTTCCATCCAGTCGGACGTGGTCGAGCGCTGGGTGCGGCGGGCGGTTACCGATCCCGCCAGGTGCACGGCGCCGCCGTAGAGCAGGAGCTTCTCGGTCAGCGTCGTCTTGCCGGCGTCCGGGTGCGAGACGATGGCGAACGTGCGCCGTCGGGCGATCTCGTGGCGGAGGGCGGGCGAGCCCTGAGGCGGTGTCGGGGTCATGACGGTGTACTCCCGCAAGCCAAGGCGAAACCCCAGGACTGCCGGTCGGGCCGGGTAAATGCAGACGACGCAAGAACCTGCGAACGACCAGGCCCAGGGGCGGCGACCGCGGGGAAGTTCAGGGCGGAGTGGCGCGAAGATGCGCGGGATGCCGCGCAGCGCCCGAAGGCCCGGATGCGAAGGGAAATCTGCAATTCCGATGCGATCTGGAATCTAATCCGCGGCAAATGATCGGGCAAGCCGGGGCTGACCTGGCGCGTCGCGCGGTTTCAGCGACCCGTCGTCTCACCGGGCGCCCGGCCGCGGATGGCCGCCCACCCGTTCAGCGCCACGAACGGCACCAGGGGCAGCAGCACCCGCGTTTCGTAGACCAGCCCGAACAGCATCAACGAGCCGACCATGCCGAGCAGCACCAGCGACAGGGCGCCGAACCGGGCCAGGTCGATCCGCGCGAGCCGGACCGCGACGAACACGGTGAAGGCCAGGAACAGGGGGATCACGACGGGGAATCCGTTCTGCATCACCTGTTCGAAACAGTTCCCGATCGCCGTCAGGTTGTTGAGCAGGGTGAAATGGAAGCTCTTCCCGTACACGACCTGGGGCGGGACCTCGAGGCCGGGCTGCATCTCGCGGATCATCAGGGCCCTGCGCAGGCCTTCGACCAGGGCGATCCCCGCAACCAGCAGTGCCGATCCGATCAGCAGCGTCACCCGGTCGAACGCGGGGCGCGGACCCTGCGCCCGCCGGGCCGCGAAGTGGCGCACGACGGGGTCGAGGATCAGCCAGGCCGCGATGAAGAACGCCATCTCGTGGTTGAGGACGGCGATCGCGTAGAGAAGCACGAACCAGAGGCGCCCGGAGCCGAGCAGCACCATGCCGACGAAGACCGTGAACACCAGGAGCGAGAGGATATCCCAGGCGTAGAGCCAGTAGCACGGCAGCAGCAGGATCACGCCCAGCTGGTACAGCAGCAGCGAGGCCAGCGGGGTGCGGTCGGGATCGCGCAGCCGCCGGGTGAACATCAGCACGCTGAAGCCCGCGAGGAACAGCACCAGCAGCATGACCAGGGCGTAGGCGACGGCGGGGCCGCCGACCGTGAAGCTGCCGAAGGCCTGGACCAGGTGCGGCCCCAGCAGGCGGTTCTGGTAGACCCGCCACAGCGGCTCCCGATTCACCACCCCTTCGAGCACTTCCGCCGACCGCACCAGGACCTTGGGCATCATGAGGGTGATGATGCGCAGGTCAGCCAGGGCCCAGGCCAGCGCCAGCAGCGCGTAGCCTGCGTCGCGGCGGCGGTGCGGGCCGTCCTGGTCGACGGAGTGGGCGGGCTGTTCGGTCCGGGACCCCATGGGCGCTTCCTCGAGCAGGCATGGCGGTGGGTTCGGGCGCGCCGGATTCAGGGCGCGATCGGGGGACGATACACGCCGCCCGGGGCCGGGACAAGCCGCTACCGTTCGCCGATCCGGTACTGCGCCAGCACGCACGGGATCGACCCGTTGTTCATGCGGTTGCGCTTGAAGGGCCGCAGCCGGATGCCCCGTTCGACGATCTCGGCGGCGCCCAGCACGGCGGCGCGGGTTCCCGGGTGTTCGCAGAGGCGCTCGCGGAAGGCCTGCCAGGCCGGCGCGTAGAGTTCCTCGTCGCCGACGCGGATGCCGTACGGCGGATTGGTCACCACCCACGAACCCGGCTCGAGCCTCATTTCGGCCACGTCGCGCACCTCCAGCCGGATCTGTTCGCCGAAGCCCGCGGAGGCGGCGTTGGCGCGGGCGGCGGCGATCCACTGGTCGGAACGGTCCGCACCGCTGAGGCGCAGGCCATCGGCCGGCAGGATGGCCGCCTCGGCCTCGGCCCGCAGCGCGGCGAACCTGTCCGCGTCGAAGTCGGGCCAGGACATGCAGGCGAAACGCTGGCGCCAGTGCGACGGCGGGGTGCGGGTCGCGATCAGGGCCGCTTCGGTGAGGATCGTCCCTGATCCGCAGAACGGATCGTGCAGGGGTTGGGTCGGGTCCCATTGCGATTGCAGGAGCATGGCCGCGGCGAGGTGCTCCCTCAGGCTGCTCTCGTGCTGGGCGACGCGGTAGCCGCGCATGTGCAGGGGCGCCCCGGCGCCGTCCAGGCCGATGGAGAAGCGCCGGTTCTCGAGATAGCAGGTGACGCAGAAGTCGGCGTTGTCCGTGTCGACCGAGGGGCGGCTGCCGACGCGCTCGACCATCTCGTCGCAGATGGCGTCCTTGATCCGGTACATGCCGAAGCGCGGGCTGCGCAGCAGAGAGGAGTGGACGTTGAAGGTCACGCGGAAGGTCATGTCGGGGGTCAGCCACTCCGACCAGTCGACCGAGCGGACGACGTCGTAGATGTCCTCTTCGCGCTCGACCTCGCAGAAGATGAGCTCGCGAACGACGCGGGACGCGCAGCGCAGGTGGATCAGTGCCGCGTACATGTCGTCCAGCTTGCCCTCGAAGCGCGCCCGACCGGGCTCGATGCGGGCCACCTGGATGCCCAGGGCGTTCAATTCGGCGCTGACGATCTGTTCGACGCCCACGCCGAGTGTCGCGTAGAAACGCTGCTTTGCCACCGGACTCCTCGCGCGTTCTCTGGTTGCGGAAGATTGTCTGCGGGAATGTAGCCGAGCCCGGGGGGCGGGGCGAGATCGATCTGCGACAACGGGTTGTTTCCTGCCGAAGGGCGTGCCTTCGGCCTCCCGAATTTCGGTCACAGGATTCCCGTCGCATGCTAAACTCAAGGGACCCAACGGGTCCTGGACGCCTGGGTGCCACCGGCGTTGTCAGTGCCGGGTTTGATCGCAGCATTCGCCTGGATCGTCGCCAAGCCCGTCCCCGGGCCGGGAACGCCAACGTGAAACGACTTGTTATCACCCTTTTGGTCGTCGTCGCCGCGTTGCTGCTCGCCACGGGAGCCTGCGGCGCCGCCGGGGCATCGCCAGCCTGGGTTCCGGGCGAGTTGATCGTCAAGTTCAGGTCCGGCGTTCCGGCGGCGCAGAAGTCCGCGCTCGTGCGCGGCCGGCAGGTCAGGAGTTTCCGGCTCATCGGCGCGGAACACTGGAAGCTCGAGGGCGACAAGTCGGTCGCCGCCACGGTGGCCGCCCTCATGGCCGATCCGCGGGTCGAGTACGCCG
>JFJP01027162.1_pt1 | contig 18458 bp, 21 predicted proteins | sample 431651 | NCBI WGS metagenome assembly JFJP01 (sample SAMN02602958, study PRJNA72255) | Microbial mat metagenome, whole genome shotgun sequencing project. | biome: fresh water; feature: sink hole; material: water; isolation source: purple microbial (photo- and chemosynthetic) mats found in...
TTGAAGAAAAACGAAAAAATGTGATGATTTCTCGTTGTTTTTATAGAAGAAATAGTGAATAAAACTCATATAAATAAGCTCGTAAATCATAGATTTTTTAATGATAATTTGTTCGTTTTTTTGGAGAAAAACCAAAAGAAAATCATCGAGTTTAAAACCATTGATAAATTCCCAATAATCATTGAAAAAACCTAGAATTTCATTGTTTTTTCCTTCAGAAAACTTCAAAAAATCAGAAATGTGAGTAAAACGCTGGGAATTCTCCACTAAAAAAGCCAAATTCGCGATAATTTGTTCATAAGAGCCTTTATAATCGACTTTTTCTTCAATTATCGTGTTTTTTAATCGAAAATTCGCTGAATTTGTTGAAAAATTGCTGTTTTTACTGCGAAAAGACTGTGAAGAAGTGGGTTTTTTGGCATGTTTATGACCAATGAAATTATCAAGAAATAACTCATTGTTTTCTATAGGAAGAATCAAGGAATTCTTTGGTTTTTCTGAGATTTTCAACCCTAAAAAACTGTAATTTGACATTGTTTTTTCAAAAGTTTTCATGATGTTTTGTGAATTATTGTATTTTTGGTGAAAAAAAGCTGTAAATCGCTGATCTTCGAGTTGATTTCTGTGATAATTGATCTCATTGTTTTCCTTTATAACTGGAAGAAGGTTTTTAGTGCTGTTTTCTTTCGATTTTAGCGAATTTATAGAGCTTTTTTTCATTGTTTTTCGATTTAAAATTAAGAAAAATCCAAGTTATTTTTTTAATTATAAAAAAAAATTGATGACTTTTTTGAAATTTTAACCTTTTTTTCCTAAAAATCATTACATTTTCTCACTTTTTCTTCATTAATCAATTAAATAAATACGCTCCCATCTTAAACTCCATATAATAATCTTCATAAATTCTCTCTCCCACCGCTCCATCAGCAGCTCCGACATTAACCATAAGCGGCATCAAATGTTCTTCTCTAGGATGAGCCAATTTCGCTGAATGTGCCTTCCTCCATTCAATAAGCTTCTGTTTTCTTTCTTCCCCTGTATATTTTTTATTTGTACAAAGATCATTTAAATATTGATCGAAATTCTCGCTATGCTTTACCAATAATTTTTCTTCTAAATTCGCGAAAAATCCATGAAAAGAACTCCCTGATCCCAGAATCAAAACTTCTTCATTTCTTAAAGGAGCTAATGCTTCACCGATTTTGATATGAGCCAAAGGGTCTAAGCCTTTTAACAAAGAGATCTGAACCACTGGGATGTTGGCTTCGGGATACATTAGAAGTAAAGGAACAAAAACTCCATGGTCATAATCACGAGAATCGTCCAATTTGTAAGAAATGTTGTTTTTCTCGAAAAGTTGAGAGATTTTTGAGACTAATTCTAAATTATTTTTCGCAGGATATTTGAAATTATATAAGTCCTTTGGAAAACCATAGTAATCAAAAAAGAGATTTGGTTCTTTTTTGCCAAGAATTCTGATTGGTGAACCTTCCCAATGAGCTGATATTAGTAAAATTGTCTTCGGAGTGGGGATCTTCTTGGGTAGTTCTTGAAGAAATTTACGGACACTGAGCTGAGCAGGGTCTTGAGTTAAGGGGAAGGGACCACCACCATGAAAGAGATAGATCGAAGGGAAGGATTTTACTTGTTTATTCATTGGAGAGGGATTAAATAATGATAATATAATTTCGAATAAGAGGAAAATTAATAAAAACATGAAGAATTGAGATTTTGAGAAATTCAGCAGTGTTAATTAATTACGTAAAATAGAAAAAATTTCACAATAAAAATTGAAAAATTGATGGGGATTGCAAAAATTCTTAAAGAAAATGTAAAATAAACAAAAAAAATTACTATTTATTTATTTAAAAAATAAAGTTTCTAGAAAAATCTATAATTTTGATAAAATAATATAAAATCGCTTTTAGCCTCAAATTCCAATTTTCATTATTTTTTCTAAAAAAAATGGGATTTTTCACTGATGCTGATAAGAAAGAAGAAGAGCATGCAAGTAAATTCATCTATCTTTCTTTGTATTTTTACTTAATTTTTTATCAGATCAAGATCAAGGCTTTTTCAACCCAAATTCTCTCGATCCAGCTTTTAATAATGCTGTTTCAGAGAAACATTTTTTTGTTTCCCGCCAAGGCACTTCAGTTCAAAAGACCTGTAGAAATGATCCCGATGATACCAAATACATGATTTGCAAAATAAAAGAGAAAAAACTCAAAAATGAAAATGGAGAAGTAATTTTTGTTTATAATCATAAAATTTAACAAGAATAAATTAATGAAGGAGAAATATGTCACAGAAGAAAGAGAAGAAAGAGTGCCTGTTTCCCAACAAGGAATCTTCGGCTTTAATTCTTTTAATAGAGATTTCGAGAAAAATTTCTTTAGTTTCAATAAAAAAAACAAGAAGGAAGAAGAAGAAAATTTAAATATAAAGAATGAAGAGGAGGACCCTTTTAAAGAGTTCGAAAGAAGCCAATATTTCATGGATTTTGTTCCGAAAATAATGAATTATTTCAAAGGCAATGGAAATCAAGAGAATAATAAATATTTAAACCGAAAAAAAGAGTTACATGATCCTTTTTTTGAAATTAATCTGATGCCTAGTTGGTTTTTCACAGATTTTGGCTTCAATGATAATGGATTCTTAGATGATGCTTTTTTTAATCAACCACATTTTCATAATTTTAAAAGAAATTTCAAGAATAATCCCCACCAATACAATAAAAATATGCATAATAATACAAATAATTATCAAGGAAGACATGAAAATCAGAATGTAAATGATCAAAATAAGAGCAATTATTCATATCCGAAATATCAGGCTTTTAATTCAAATTCGGGTGATATATATGATGTGTAAATAAAATTTGTTATTTAAAATGAATTCCAAATTAAAAACATAAGTTTTTTAGTTTTCTTAAAAAAAATAAAAATTTATCCTATTTTTTAAAAAAAAATTTTAATATTATATTCAATAAAATGGAATCAAAACATACAATTGTTTGTGTGGATGCTTTAACCATTCGGCCAAACACCAACGGTTCATTTGATATACTACTCATCACCAGAAAAAACGAACCAAATATTGGCTGTTTTGCTTTTCCTGGGGGACATTTAGAATATAATGAAGATCCTGAAGAAGCTGTTTTACGTGAATTAAAAGAAGAAACAACACTTGTAGGAAAAAATCTAGGTTTATTTGCAGTTAAAGGTAAAGCTAATCGGGATCCTAGAGGACATACAGTTTCGATATTTTATCTTGTGGAAGTTGAGAAAAATGTGATTCCGAAGGGAGAAGATGATGCAGAAACTGCAAAATTTTATCCGATTAGTGAAATGATGCAGAGGAAAGACCAATTTGCTTTTGATCATTTTGAAATTTTGGAAGAACTTGTTAATAAAAAACTTAAAAAAGAATAAAATTTACTGGGTTTTCGTAAATTGAAATAAAAAAGACTTTTCTAAAAACTCAAAGCATTGCCTTAATTGAAATTCATCTTTTTTTGTTATTTTTTTTTAAAACTTCTAAAGCGATTTTTTGAATGATTGCAGTAAAAAAAACTATTTTTTTGTATTTTTCAAAATTCAATTCAAAAAATGCAAAAAACTATTGTATTGTCAAAGAGACCAGGACCAGAATTTCCCAAAGACATTTCTCTTCTTCAATTGAAATATCAGCAGATTCCTTCCATCAATGAGCTTAACAAAAATGAGAATCTAATATTAATAAAAGTGTATTTTATCTCAGTCGATCCTGTCATGAGAGTTTGGATGTCTGGTGCTAAAACCTACCTTCCCTCTTTACCTTTAAACGAGACAATGTTCGCTTTTGGTATTGGTGAAGTTGTTCATTCAAACAACAAGAAATTTAAAAAAGGTGATATTGTTACAGGTGAGTTGAAGATGGCACAATATAGTTTAATTGACATTTCAAAGGACAAATTCCTTTCAAAAATTCCGTTTCTAATTCCTGAAATTCCTTTGCATTATTATTTGAATGTAATAGGTATCAATGGTTTCACAGCATATCAAGGATTGATAGGTGTAGGAAAGGCAAAGAAGGGTGAGACTGTTGTAGTTTCTGCAGCAGCTGGTGCCACAGGAATATTCGTATGTCAATTTGCGAAGAACTTGGGCTGCAGAGTTATTGGTTTAACAGGTTCAGAAGTGAAATGCCAATTTTTATTAAAAGAATTAGGGATTGATGGGGTTATTAATTATACTGAAGAAAATAATCTTAAAGAGGCTTTAGAAAGGAATTGCCCTAATGGGATTGATGTTTATTTTGATAATGTTGGGGAAGAGATTTTAGACACTGTTCTAGCATTGATGAATGTGAATGGAAGAATTGCGCTGTCTGGTGCAATGAAAACATATAAGAATAGAGTGGGATTGGTGAATTATCCACAAATTATTTTTAAAAGGATAATGATGAGAGGGTTCACATTCAATGAATGTTTTGATAATTTGGGAGAAAGTGTTGGGTTTATTCTGGAATTGATCAGAGAAAAAAAATTGATTATAAAAGAAGAGATTTTGGAGGGATTGGAAAAGGCTCCGATTGGATTGCAAAAATTGTTTTTGAGGCAAAATATTGGAAAGATCCTCATCAAAGTTGATGAAAATTATCAAGAAAAAAACAATTCAAAACTTTGAATAAATATTTCTATCTTAATTAGAGTTTTAAAATGTGTTTATGATTTTCCAGGAATTTATTTAGTGATTACAATACAACTAAAAAGCAAGTTTTTGGCAAGTTTGCCTGAGGAAGGACTTAAATTTTTTTATTTTTGAAAATTGTCATTAAATTAATTATTTATTTAAAAAAAAGGACAAAAAAATTAAAACTTAATTTTTATTTTTTTGATATCTTCAAAAATTCATTTTCCTCTATTTCCATAGTAATTTCTTCTCTTCTCTCATCCTCGATCCCATTAGAAAAAACAACATTATTGCTATTATGGCTGCTTCCTAACGACTGACAATCATAAGAAGATTCTACCAAAGAATTGCTTTTGCTATCTTTTTCCGAAATTTTTTTGTGTTCTTCTGGTTTATTCACATTATAGCTAAAACCTTCATAAAACTCGATAAATTAATTACTTTATATTTAAAAAACCTTCAAAATTGACATTATGTTCGATCATTGAGGATTCATCTGATTTATATGTATTATTAATATTTTCATCGATTTCTTCAGTGAACTCCTAAAGAAAAATATAAGAACTAAAAAGAAAGTATTATTTAATGACAGAATCGAAATAAGAAGTGTCCAAATCTGATTTTAAAATAGGTTTAAAAGGTGGTTTCAATACTTTGTTGTATAAATTCTTCCAATCAATTGTTGAAAACCATTTATGTTTTTTTATCTCCTCACATCCCGAAATCCCAGACCCCAACCTTTTCGCAGGCTCCTTTTCCAAAAGCCTTTCCAAAAAATTAACTAAAATTGGGTTGAAACAATGGGGGAATGTTATCTTCTCATTTATTATTTTCTCATATAATTTCTTTTTATCAGTATTGTAAAAAGGTGGTAAACCGGTCATCATCTCGTAAATAACAGCCCCTAAACCATAAAATATACAATGAATAATGAATGTTTTCGTTATTTTATAAAAAATTACCATAGGACCACCAATCAACAGGTTTTCCATGACCTTCAGCATTTTTTGATGCTAATTCAGGGGCAAAATATTCAGGCGTGCCACATATGGTAAAAGCACCTTGATTGCTAGGGACTCCACGCTTTGACAATCCGAAATCCGTGAGTTTTATATAACCATCTTGATCAATTAGGATATTTTCTGGTTTTAAACTATTGTAAATTAAGGAGAAGTAATGAAAATCTGAGACAATTTTCTTGTTAATACTCTCTATAAATTATATCTCGTTCATGCAAGTATTCTAAAGCTAAATAAAGCTGTGCTGCATAAAATTTAGTTCTAAAATTTGATTTTATTATAAATTAAAATAAAAGGAAAATTTATGTAACTGCTCCTCTTTGAAAACTGACTTCTTTTGCAAAAGTGAGTAAAGTTCACCTCCTGGGCAATATTCTAAGATTAAACTCAAGTTTTTTTCTGTTTGAAAGGCAAAGCATAATCTTACGATAAAAGGGTGGTCAATTTCACCCTAAACCGAACCAAAAATAAACAGGAATTCTTTATATTTCTTTTGAATTTAAAAGTAAATTATGATAAATTACTAAAATATGGCGTTCTGTTTTAATATGATTGATTTGCTTCAAAATTTCGATTTTTTTTTTTTTTAGAGATTTAAGAGCATAAATTTTTTTATTGTCTTTCTTTCTGACCAAATAAACCTTTCCAAATGCTCCCTTTCCTATTAAAGCTAGAATACTAAAAGAATTTATATCAATGCGTTCTTCTTTGTTATTTGGGCAGTTCAAAATTTTTTTTGATGAAATTATTAGAAAGTCTTCCATAGATTTTTTTTAAACCCAAAAGATTAAATTAAATAAATGACAATTATCAAAATTTTTTTTTGTTATAGATTTTTTTTTCAGTGAATGATAAATTTGTCAATTTATTTATTAAAGGATTAGTTTTTTAAAAAATTTTCGATGAAAAATAATCAGAAATATTTATTATTTTATTTAAAAATAAAATAAAAAATCAACTGAAATTAAAAAAAATAAATGAAAAAAAAGTTACAATTTTAATGATTTTTTTTCTTCTGAGGTGTTTTTTTTTAAAATAAAATCAACAGTTCCTTTAAAGCAGCCATTATTTCCTCGAATGAAAACTCTATCATTTTGGAAGAAGTATTACTAATGAAAAGACCCACTATTTTTTTTTGGATGATCTCATTTTCATGAACAAATTCATTAATAATTGAAAAATCAATAAATTTTTGGGAAGGTTTGAAAGCTGAACAAAAATTCATCAAATCATTTTTATTATGACTAAACTTCAGACTTTTTTGCTCCATTAAAAAAACGGTGAATCTTTCAACAAACCCATTAATTTCCTCATTATCAAACAAATAAACTAGATTTATTGATTTAATTTGATATAACCCTCCCAAAAGACTTGTGAACAATAAATAGCGCGAATTTTCTTTGTGTTTTTCATTCAATTTACCATTAATATTGACTTGTCTTGCAAAATTGAATTTTTGATTAAGAAAATGTAAATTTCTGGATGAATCTCTAAACGAATTTACTGCATAATTCACTGTATTTGTATTGCAGTCTAAATAATTATCATCGTTTAATTTACTTATAAAACAATCTCCATTTTTATCGATCCCGATCACAGTTTCTGGATCAATTATTCTACCCACAGATAAATTCCTTTGTTCTTTTTCAGCTCTGATCAAATTGAACTTATAAATGAATTTATCAGCTGATGTTAAAGTTTTTTCTAATCTTAAAACATATAAACTTTTTGATGAATCACCTGCTAAAATCATATTTTTATCAGCTAAATCCAAACAAATTATCTTTTTGCCAAGTTTATATTGCAAAACCATATTAAAATTGAAATTTATGTTCTCCCCTGCTTGTATTTCAAAAGCGTAGACCTCCAAAACTCCCCCAACAGCAATTACAAAGACTTCTAAATCAAATAAAAATATGATATCCATGATAGGATTCTGTTTTTTAATGAATTTATCACATGAAAATTTGATTTCATAAGTGAACTCCTGCAAAGAAATGTGATTACCAGAAACAATTTCACAGAAATTAATTCTAAATTCTATTTCATTTTCTTGTTTAGTTTCTTCTAATTCCATTTCTGATATTTCTGATACATTATTAGATGTAGAAACTGTACATAAAAGTTCAGAGTCATTAGGAAATTTTATTAATTTTAACATGGTTAATGAATTTTGCCCAGAGACCTTTTTGTAAAAATGTTGCTTCAGATCAAAAGTCCCAAGAATTTTATAAAGAAATGTATCAAATATCAAAAGCCATAAATTTTCTGATACTATTATCAAAAACTTATTTTTCTCACTATAGGTTAATCTCTTTAATTTGTAGTAGTTATTAATTTTTATTGTTTTTTTTTTAGTTGGACTTCCTTTTGAAATAATCATGATTTTTCCAGGATTTTCTAAACCAATTTTTATTGGAAGATCATGAACTTCTATTATTAATTGTTTTTTATGATCCGATTTTATATTATAAAAAGAAATTTCGTTTCCTTTAAGACAGATTTCAATATCAGATGAATCAATATTTAGAATATGAAAGGGTTGTTTCTCGATTTCAAACAGAATTTTCGCGCAAATTATCGTCTCTTCATAGCTTTCAATGATGTATGTTTCAAATAATGAATGAAAATATAAGGTTTTTAAATTCCTTGGTTCTAATTTAAATGGAAAATTTGAGTTAAAAATCCATTTCTTTATAATTTTGTAGGAGTTTTCTGTTGATTTTATTATGACGTAAAGCTCAGAAGAATAACTACTGATAAATACCATTATTTCTGAGTTAATGTTTAAACTTTCAATAGAATAAATTGAGATTTCAGGAAAAAATGGCATGAAAATTCCATTTAAGTTTTTATCTTTATTTAGGAAATCTATTATTTCGGATTCATGATTGAAATAAGTTATTATAATTGAAAGATTTTGGTTCCCGGTTGTAAAAAGGAATAAATTCTCGAATTGATCACGATTTTCAAAGTTTTTTTCAAAGTTTCCTTGAAAAACTATTTTGTCTTTTTCGATTTTGAAGTCAAGCAAAACCAATTTTTTATTTTCTTCTATAAAAGCGATAAAAAGGTTATCATCAAATGCAATTAATTTTTTAAATAAGTGCTTTTTTGAATTTATTTTCTTCTCTAAAATCATTGAATTTTTTGAAAAATCCTCATTAATTTTGACAAAACTTATTGTTTCATGATTAATAAAACAGAATAATTCATTATTTATTTGAAAGCAATCAATTAAATTTCCAAAATTAATTCCTTTTACAAACTCATGTGTCTGAATTTCTCTAATGCTATTATTTTTTTCCATAAAATTGAACATTTTAATTTGTTCATTCATGAAAAAAATCATCAATAATTCTTGATTTCTTACAAAAACTTTAAACTCCCTGCATTCTTTCATCTCATTTCCTAATTTTAGTTCAAACCTCAATAATTCAAAAGGTTTCACCCCAAAATCAATAAATTTCAAAAACAATTCTTCATTCAAACCGAAACGATTTTCACACAAACAAACAAATCTTGAACTTTCTCCTTCTTTCATTAATGTGCTATCAATAACACCATTTAATAATCTCTTTTTTATCACAGAATTTTCTTTGAATTCTTCTTTGATGATCAATTCTCCTGCTTGGTTTTTCTCATAATCTAAAGAATAAACTCTGATATCCTTTGTTGAACAAACCAAACAATATAACTCAAGTTTCTCAAACCACATTTCATAGAATAAAACGTCAGAAAGTTGTTTAAAATGATAACTGTGATTTCCAGCTAAATTCTTTTGTATTTTGAATCTATTATAAATCATAATATTTCCATCATCAAAGCCGATCAAGAAATATTCATCAAATATCTGAAGGTTTGTTATAGAGCTTTCTGTCAAAATTATTTTGTTAATCTCTTTTTTATTATTTTTTTCGTTTTGATTATTTTTGTCGAAATTTATTGTTTCTAATTTGGCATTTTCACCATTTATGAAACAAAACAATTCAGGGCTTACACAAATATTTTTGAAAACTAGTTGATCTGAATTTTCTGCAACACAAACTTTCTCCTCCATTTTTTTTTCATATTTATAAAACTCGATTCGAGTCAAAGTTTTATAAATTATGTTTTTATTATCATCATTTGTGTTACAAAGAACATAAAAGTATTTGCCAGTTTCATCAAAAGAGATATCTCCATAAAACCCTACAAGAGATATCTCCTCTTCATAGAGGATTTGATTGAAATTAGGCTCATAAACAAGAACTCCTATATAATTCTGACGACCTGCAGCGACAATCTTATGTTTATTTACATAGAGATTTAAGCCTTGATATTCTAAAGGAGATTTATTCTTATTTTTTTCCTCAAAAGAAAAATTGCTTTTCATTTGAAAAATTTCTGTCAATTCATTGAATTCTAAAAGAATCAGCTCTATTTGAAAATTGGTAGATTCTATTGAAATTAGTAGAAGATTTTTTTCACAAAAAAGGGATGCTGAAGAAAGAATTGGAAAGCTCAGGTCTGAGGTAGAAACCAAGGTAATTGACATTTTAGGCGAGATCAAATAAAGATCTATGAAAGAATCAGAAATTGCTACTAATTGAACATAGATTTCAGGAACATTTGTTGAGAATTTTCCTGTGATAAAATGCTTGTAAACACGATTCAGCAAAAGTTTCTGATGCACATACATTTTTTTTAAGTTTTTTAATTTTTTGTTTTTTTTTTAAATAAAAAAAATGATTCAAAAATTTCATAAATTATTAGATTTTCTGCTAAAATCAACATCAAAAACCTCAAATTCTTTTGAATTTTCGGATGAATTCGAAATCTTTCGCTGTGAGTCTCCTCAAAAAACAATTAACAGGTTCGTTTAAACATAAAAAAATTTTCAAAACACTTCCAACTTAGATATAAATAAAAATACCCAAAGCGCTTTTTCTGTCGGTCTCACCAATGATAATTTATTTGAATGGGATGTGTGTTTTGAAGGGCCTGTCGGCACAGTATACGAGGTAAAAAAACAAATTATTTTTTTTTAATTTAAGAAAAACTTTTGGATTTATCATATATTTCCAAAAAACTTCATAATAAATTTTGGAATATTCCGAATACTTTTTGAGAAAAGAAGCATTTTTTTAATATTTTAGGGTGGTTTTTTTGCAGCAAGTTTAAAATTTCCTGATGAATATCCTAACTACCCTCCAGTCATGAAATTTAAAACCGATATGTGGCATCCAAACAGTAAAAAAACTCAAAAATTCTCTTTATTGAAAAGAAATTTTTTTAAAAAAAGTTCATCAAGATGGAACTGTTTGTATTTCTATTCTACATTCCCCAACCGACAGTATGAATGAACAAGAGTCTGCTGAAGAAAAGTAATTTTTAATTTTTCCCGCCAAATAAACAAGGAATGAGAGAAAAAAAACATTTTATTTTTATTTATACATTGAAATATTTATTTTAAAAACATTGAAAATAATTTAAAAATACATAGATGGAGACCTGTTTTGGGAGTTGAACAAATTTTGATCAGTGTGATTTCGATGCTCAATGATCCAAATATTTATTCCCCTGCAAATGTTGATGCTGCAGTTTGAAAATATTCAATAATTTTGTGTAATTTGTTTGAGTTTAGATTCAATTCAGGGACGACCCCGAAAATTACAAGAAAAAAGTAAAACAATTGACAAAAAAATCAGCTGAAATGCTTTAATGTTTTATTATAAAATGCCCCATAATTTATCTCACTAATAAAAAAAAATAAAAATAGTTAAAACATTATAATTTTTTCTCTTTTTTTTCTTTTTCTTTCGTTTCTTTTCTTGGAATTTAAACAAAATTTATTTAAGATCAAAATAATTATTTTACTAAATTTCTTCTTTTTTTCTTTCACAAAAGAATATGCATAAATTGATTTTTTATGATTTTTCTTTTTTTTAAAATCATTTTTTTCTTTAAATCAAAAATAATTAATAAATTAATTTATTAAAATTTTCAAAAAAAAATTTCAAATAAATTTCTTTTTTCACAAAAAATGAGTGTGAAGCCTCTTTTCTATCAAATCCAAGATCTTGGCAAATATATGAAATCGTAACTCTTCCCAAATAAAATTAATTTCATTAAGCTTTTTCTGCAAAGTTCTAAGAAGAAATATATATGGAGATTTGAGGTAGCAGGCAAAGAACATGGAATAGAATTAGAATATTCTCTTCTTTCAGGGAAAAGGAAAATCTTTGAAGATGGCAAGGTTCTTTTTGAAGGAGCCCAGTAAATTTTTCCTAAACCAACCAAAATTTAATAAAGTTTTCATAATTAGAGTGCTTGGTGCTGCTTTTCAATTCCCTTTTACTGTGGATGGCAACAATCTGAATATAATTCAACAGGGAGAAGTATTTGAATTAAGGATTAATAATCAGGTTTTTACTCATTTATGGCAACAAGGTTTTGTTTTTTATAAATTTGAAAATTTTGCTCAAAAATTGAAAAGAAAAAACGAGAAATGAGTTCCAATATGAAGAAGATGTTTCAAAGAAAGCAGTTGAAAAAAATGAATATGATTCCAAAGACAAGGAATGGTCATTTTCTCTATGAATGTTTTATAAATAAATTATTTTTATTTTAGGAACAATTTTGGCTTTGATAAAAAAAAAGATGAGCTTCAAAATGATAAAAAGTTAGAAAAACCTTCATATTTATTTGTAATCAAATTTATAAACAATTTGTTTGACAATAAAAAAGAACAAAATTTTCAGTCAATTTGAACTTTAGCAAAAAAGAAAATAATTCTGGGTCAAAAAAATCTGAAGATATTAATAAATTCGTAATATCTCCCCCTTCCACTTTCGAACCTCAAAATACGAATCCAAATCCATTTTCCAAAGAATTCAATAATTTCTCGAAACCCGATGCCCAAAAGCAAAAAGCTGAATTCGATTTCAATTCTTTTGATTTCGGTAAATTTGGCAGCACAGAAAAACCATCAAATAATGAGTTCCAACCTGAAAAAAATAAGAACCAATTCCCTGATACTGATTTTGCAAGTCTTGGAAAATTTTCAATCACTGCTTTAAAGAAACCTCCAACAACAGCCCCTCAAATTACTCATTCCGCCAATCTTCCACCTCCAAAAAAAATTATTGATTGTATTTAAAATTATTTCAAAAGAATTATAACATATTAAATTAATTTACTATGTAAATAATCTCTTTTTTTTTAAGTGTTGGATTTGATGGATGATGTGCCAGATACAAAGAAAGTTGAGTTTGTAACAGAAAATAATAAAACAGCTGTCAATTGGGATCCTTTTTCACAAGACACAGATAATATTACAAATCAGAATGCTCCTGCACAAAAACAGCCCACTGAAACTAAAAACATAAAACAACCTGAACTATTTGATCTTGTATATAATGATGAAATACCAAAGAAAGAGGATAATATTGTAAAAAGCTCAAATGTGAGTTCAAACATGAATTTAGCGGATGTTTTTGGCAACCCACAACAAAAAGAAGCCGAAGAACGATTTAAAAAAATGACACTTATGGAGTTTTCAATCATTTAATTTTATTTTCATCACATTTTCTTTATATTTTAGCAGTGCTTTTGGACCTAGTTACAATGTTGGAGTCAACCAGCCAATTGCGAGAGTGCCCAATGTTAATATGATGAATTATTATCCTCAACCAGGTTTCATTAATATGAATATGAATCCAAATACGAATCAAATGAATCCAAATATGAATCAGAATATGATGTATGGGATGAATCCAAATGGGATGACAGGCTTTGGAAAACAAGGAATGCAAATGCAAAACATTTTCAATGCAAATAATTTTAATAATTCACAATCTACACCATTTGATCAGTTTAAATAAAATAAAATATAAATTTTCTGATTAAAAAAAACACATGAAACTGTTTCCCTTTCCTAAACATTAATTTTTCTTTTATGAAATTTTTATATTTATTAAAAATTCCTTCATCTCACAAAAAAAACCAAAGAATTATTTAACAATATGGAATCCGAAAAAATACACATAATTTTAGCCTATCCAAACGATAATTATGACAGTAGAATCACAAAATCCATAGAAATCTGCAAGAAATTCCCTTGGATTGAATGTCATTATCTCGAAAAAGGTGAATCATATGAAAAATTGCAAAAATTTTCTGACAAAAACCTTTTTGAAATTGCTATTTTGCCAAATCATCTAGGAGGCATTTTAGAGAATATGCTTCCTTTTTACCCCAACTTGAAATGGGTGCAAGCAATGGGAACTGGTATCGATAAACTATTGGAATGTCCTGATTTCATCAAAAGAAAGGATGTCGTTCTCACAAATTTGCGATCTGTTTCAAACTGTCTGCTTTCAGAATTTGCGATTTTTGGTTGTTTGTACTTTTGTAAAAATACCAGATACTATCTAGATTTAATGGAGAAAAAAGAATGGGTTCCAAAAGATTATTTCGGGATCGAGACTTTAGAAAAAAAAACTGCTTTGATCATAGGAGCTGGTAGCATAGGCACTGCCATAGCGAAAAAATGCAAATTGGCTTTTAATATGAAAGTCCTTGGAATTAAAAGAGAGGTTTCTCTTGAAAAAACTGAGTATTTTGATAAAATATTCGTTTTGGAAGAGATGAAAAACCTGATATCAGAGGCAGATTTCGTGTTTAATTGTTTACCGACTTTGAAGGGAGTTGGTAAACTCTACAATGAAGAAATTTTTAAGTTGATGAAAAAAACAGCAATATTTATCAATATTGCAAGAGGAGTCATTGTAGATGAAAATGCTCTTTATAAAGCTTTAAAAGAAGATTGGATAAGAGGAGCAGCTTTAGATGTATTTGAAAAGGAGCCTTTAGATAAAAATCATGTTTTTTATAATGATGACAAGGTGAAGGAAAAGGTTTTGATCAGTTGTCATAGCATGGATAAAGGTCCACAATATGAGGAAATGATGTGTTATTTATTAGAGCAGAATTTGATCAATTATAAGGAAGGGAAATCTTTGAATGGAATTATTAATAAATATCTGGGTTATTAAATCGTAATATACGAAATTATAGAAAATTATTGAATTTATAATGTTTTTCAAAATGACTCGTTTTTTTTAATAAAAAATCTTTAAAAGGAAAATAAAAAATATCTCAATAAAAAGATGCAAACCGAAAAACTTCAAGTAATTTTCATGTTTTATTCATATCTGCTTCACAGATGTCTTTTCAAAGGTTACAATTTGTGGTGGTGGGAACACAGCCCATTTTTCAGCAGCTGTTGTTGGATCAAATCCAAATCTTATTGTTAATGTTTTAACAAGAAGACCAGAAGAGTGGAAAACTCAAATAGTGGCAGATACACAAGGTTCTTCGTGGGAGAGCAAAGGAGAAATAATAGGTATTCCTATTTATAAATACTTTGATCAATTAAAAAAAAAACATCTTTTCTTTTAAATAGGCAAATTAAATAAGGTTTCAAAAGATGCAGAAGAAGTCTGCAAAAACACAAAGATTTTTATTGTATGTGGCCCTGCTCATATTCATATTCCAATACTTGAGAAAATAGCACCTTTTGTTGAAGATAATGCTTATGTGGGGACTATTTTCGGACAAGGGGGGTTCGATATGATGGCGAATTATGTCTTTGGAAACAAGATCCAAACACATAATATCACTCTTTTTGGACTACAAAACGTCCCTTCAATCTGCAAAATCATGACTTATGGCCAGAAGATCAAAGTGATAGGACCAAAAGACTTTTTGTAAATCTTTCTTGAAATTTTCAAATTTGTTTGATTTTTTTAAATAAAGATATGCAGTTTCCACACCTTTTAGTCAACAAGACGTTGTTTGCAAATACATGGAAACGTTGTTCTCTATCAAAACCTTACCTCTACCGAATTTTTTGAGCATTACACTGACCCCATCCAATCAAATTATTCATCCAGGTTGGCGATTTAATTAAATATTTAGTTAATAAAATATTAATTAGCAAGAATTTATGGTGTTTTTAAGGATTGGGATGGGAAAAAGACATTTCATGAAAGTGAAATCCCAATGATTTACGAAGATATGGACAGTTTTTCTGCAGATTGCATGCAATATTTAGATGATGAAATTCAACTAATAAAAGTAAATTGAATATTTTCTTTTAAGATTTTTATAATCTTTCAAGTATGGTATTTTGAAATTCAACCCCAGGATTGACCTTTCAAAAATCATCCCTATGAAAGAACGCATAATCAATCAATATAGTGACCAAATCAGAGATAAAAGTACAATGCAATCAGTTTTTAGAACAAATATTGGTTATTCTACCTTGAAAATTCCAGTGAAAAGAGTTGAGGGAGGGGTTGTTCCTGATATTGATGGTAGAATCTTCTGGGAAGACATTCCTTATGGCTTATGCATTTTGAAAAATATAGCTGATATGGTTTATGTTAAAACTCCGTGGATTAATAAAATGATTGAGTGGCATCAACGATTCATGAATAAAACTTACATGATTGACGGGGAGTTGGTTCCGGAGATTCTGAAAGAAACTGGGGCTCCCAAAAGATATGGCATTCAGACAATAGAACAATTGTTAAATATTGGAGGCCTTTGTCCAAAGTTGTAAACGTTTTTTTTAAAAATTTTTTCTTTTGAAGAAAGAAAAATTACGAATCTTTTTTTTAGCAAAAAAAATTTACAAATAAGAATAATCCTATTAAATTTAATTTTTTGTTGTTTTTTTTTTCCTTTCTGAAAAACTTCAATTTTTTTATTTTAAATTAATTAGAAAAAAACTATAAAAAAAACATGAAATCGAAATATTCGTATTAATTTACAATAATACACTATTGCTTAATTTTAAATCAAAACTTATTGTTTTTTAAAATAAATCATGTCTAATCCCAAGAGGAGGCAACGGCCTAAAAAACCAATCTATCAAAAAAAAAATATAAAAAATAAGTTAATACCACTGCGTGATGAATTTTTTCTTTTTCTTCAATGATATTCTCTACTTTTTCATTTTCTTTTTTGGTCTCAACTTTTTCTTTTAGACCTTTAGGTTCTCTATGTTCTTTATCTTTATGTTCTTTATAGTCTTTTTGTTCTTTATGGTCTTTATGTTCTTTCGTTTTGTTTTGTTTTTCATCTTTCCTTCGATTCATAAAGCCTTCTTTTTCTTTAATTGGATTGGCATTCTCATGCTTCTTCTTCTTTTGATCTTCAACAACCTTAAAATCATCAGCTTCTTGATTTTCCTTCGGATTTTCATTAACAGTCGTTTCTTCTTTATTATCTGAGTTCACATTTTGTGTGAAAGGCATATTATTATTGATATTCGCAGCTTTTTTATTCACAAATTTCATCATTTTCTTCTCTTTTTCTTCTACTACGACAACAGGCCTTTCTTCAATTGTTTTTTCTGGTTGAGGTATCTCATTATTATTGATAGTCGCAGCTTTTTTATTCACAAATTTCAAGATTTTCTTCTCTTTCTCTTCTCCTGTAGGTTTTTCTTCTGATGTTTTTTCTAGTTGTTCTGGTTTATGGTCAGAACCTTGTGATGGTTTAAAATCTGCTCCTAATCCCACTTTTGTGAATTTCTTTTTTTTCTCTTCCTCTTCTTTTAATTTTTCTTCCATTCTTCTCTCAGCTTCTTCTCTTTTCAGCTAAAATTTTATTAGAATTAACAATCTTTTCAATTTTATAAATAAAATACATCAGCCAGCGATCTTGCAGCATCCCCTTCTTTATCATCTTTTTTCTTGCTGATGAATTTCTTTGGACCTTCTGATGCTTTGATTTCAGGTTTAGCATCTGTTTTTTTCTCAACAACTGATGATGAAACATTGGTGACTGTGTCAAGTGGTTTTAGGCCTTGCAATTCCTTTTCATCTCCTTTTTTCGTATTCAAAAATTTTTTAGGTCCAGAGTCTTTTTTACTAAAAAACAAAATTTATTTAAGAAAATTTTTAAATTTCTTCAAAAATTATATTAAAAATTTCTTCATAAAATTCCGATTCAAAATAAAAGCTTTACTCATCAGGCTTGGTTTCTTCCTTTGGTTTTGGCTGTTCGATGGGCTTCTCGGCTCCTAGTACAAGAAAGACATCGTCTGTTATGTCGAACTTTGTTTTCTTTTCGGTCTTCTTATTCTTGATTTGTTCAGCGAAACTTGTCGGTTTTTTTTTTTCGGCTGGAGCTTTGATTTGTTTCATGGGTTGCTCCTCAATTTTGGCTACAAATTATCCGTTTATTTCTATAAATAAGAAAAATTATCTACCTTGTTCTTCTTCTTCTTGAGTAACTTTAGTAATTTCATTTTCCCATCCACCTGTTCCATGACCTTTTTTTCAATAGAATTTTTAATTAAAATTTGATGGAAATTTCATCCAATTTTAAAAATGGAATTTTAATGGTTTCTAGAAATTTTAATATATATATTGATAAATACCTCTGACAGGCTCTTGTTGTTTTTTGGCTTTAAGTTCACTATAATTCTTCACATTGACATTATATTCAGGGTATTCGTTATTGTCCCAATCATTCTCATCGTTTTTGACAGGCTTTGCTTGTTCTTCTCTTTTCTTCTTTGACGTGTTCTCATCGGATTTTTGAGGCCTATCGACAATGTCTGTGGTTTTTTGCTTCTTGGCTTGGATAAAATTTTTCATATTTGACATTTATAGGGCAAAAGAAAATGGAGGGAGAAAAATTAATAGGTTTAAGAGGGAAATTTTAAGATTTTTTTGTTTGTTTTTGTTATTTAAGATTTATGATT
>JFJP01059072.1_pt1 | contig 18455 bp, 13 predicted proteins | sample 431651 | NCBI WGS metagenome assembly JFJP01 (sample SAMN02602958, study PRJNA72255) | Microbial mat metagenome, whole genome shotgun sequencing project. | biome: fresh water; feature: sink hole; material: water; isolation source: purple microbial (photo- and chemosynthetic) mats found in...
CTTCCTCCTTCAGCCTTCAGCTTTCAGGCATTTCCTTCTCACTTCCCGCTCCTCACTTCTCGCTTCTTCCCAAGGCCCCATCCCCCGAGTCTTGGTTTATTCTGGATTCCTCGGATTCTGGCTTCTGGATTCCCTCCGCCTTCAGCTTTCCGCCTTTCCCCACAAGGCTCAAGGGAGGCAACTGTGTTGTTGCTTTGTTGCATTGTTTTTGAAACGGTATCCGCCTCATGCGTCCCTTCCTCGACCAGTTTCGTCCGAAGGCTCTGGCGGTCGTCGCCTGCTACCTGGCTATCCTTTTTGCCTCGTTTTGGTTGGCCTACGAGCTGCGCTTCGATTTTCAGGTCGATCCGGTGATGCGCGCCGAACGGCTTCAGCTGATCGGGGTCGCGGTGGGCATCAAATTTCTGGGGCTGGTGCTACTGCGGCAGACGGGCTCCATGCTGCGGTACTTCAGCATCCCTGATCTGCTCCGCGTGGGCACGGCCATGTTTGTCTCAGCTTTGTTGATGATTCTGCCGCGCTTCCTCGGGCAGGTGAATTATATTTTCCCACGCGGGGTGCTCGTCATCGACTTGTTGCTGAGCGTCACCGCCCTCACGCTGTTCCGGCTTTTTCTTCGGCTCTGTCAGGAGCGCATGTGGGTGGGCAAAGGGGTTTCCGCGAAGAAGCTGGAGCCGATCCTGATCGTGGGCGCGGGCGACACGGGTGCCAGCCTCGCCAAGGAGCTGCTCGCCAAGCCGGGTCGGGGTTTCAAGCCGATTGCCTTCCTCGACGACGACACCAGCAAGCGTTCCCGGCGGATTCATGGGATCGAGGTCTTGGGTTGCCCTGAGGAGGTACCGGAAAATCGTTTCAAGGGTGTCCGGCATGTGGTGCTCGCCATCCCCTCCGCCCCTCAGAAGCGGATCCGGGAACTTTCGCTGTTCTTCGTCCAAAAGGGTTTCAAGGTGGAGACGGTGCCCGCGATCGAGGATCTGGCCTCGGGACGGGTGCGCGTGAGTCAGATCCGCCCTGTCGATGTCGAGGATCTGCTGGGACGCGAGTGCATCGCTCAGGATACCGCCGCCGTGCGGGGTTTCGTCGAGGGCAAGGTGGTCCTGGTGACGGGTGCGGGCGGCAGCATCGGCAGTGAGTTGTGCCGGCAGATCGGGGCGCTCAATCCCCAGCGTCTGTTCATGATGGATCAGTCCGAGCCCTCCCTCTTTTTGATCGAACAGGAAATGAACGAGCGCGGTGTGGGGGCCATCGCCACTCCCCTGGTGGCCGATGTGCTCGATGTGCCGCGCATGGAGGATGTGTTTCGCCGACTGCGGCCGCAGGTGATCTTCCATGCCGCCGCGCACAAGCATGTCTACCTCATGGAGCGCCAGCCCGGGGAGGCCATCCGCAACAACAGCGTCGGCACGCGCCAGCTCGCCCAGATCGCCGTGGAGCACGGAGCCGAGGCTTTTGTGCTCATCTCCACGGACAAGGCGATCAATCCGACGAATGTGATGGGTGCGAGCAAGCGCCTCGCCGAAATCCACCTGCAGGCTCTCCACTCGCGTATCCAGGGAGTGGATGCGACGGCGGACGGGGACCAGCATCTCCCGGCGCAGCTCCAGCCCGAGCCCCTGGTCGTAGCCCTCAGGGAGGGGGCCGAGCCTGAGTCACCAAAGGAACACTCACACCCCGCGCCCCAAGCCTCGCGCCTCGCGCCTCCAGCCCCGCGCCCCGCGCCTCTCGCCCCTACCAAACTGATGGCCGTGCGCTTCGGCAATGTGCTGGGGTCTTCCGGCAGCGTGGTCCCGATCTTCCGAAAGCAGATCGCAGCAGGGGGGCCGGTGACGGTGACGCATCCGGATGTGGTGCGGTATTTCATGACGATTCCGGAGGCGGTGGGCCTGGTGATGCAGGCGGCGGTGTTGGGGAAGGGTGGGGACATCTTCGTGCTCGATATGGGCAAGCCCGTGAAGATCGTGGACTTGGCGCGTCAGATGATCGAGCTGAGCGGTTTCACGGTGGGCGAGGATATCGAGATCCAGTTCTCGGGGCTCAAGCCCGGGGAAAAACTCTTCGAGGAACTCCAGCACAAGGACGAGCAGCACCTGCCCACGGCGCATCCGCGGGTGATGCGTTTCGTGGCCAAGGGCGACCCCACGGCGGAAAGCAGCCGGGCGGTGGATCAGCTCGAGCCGCTGCTGTATTCAGCCAGCCCCAACCGGATCAAGGAGCAGATCAAATCGATCATCCCCGAGTACACGCCGCATTTGGAATAAGGCGGAAGGCGGAAAAAGGAAGGAAGCGGGGAGTGAGGAGCGAGAAGACGGAAGGGGTGCGGGTTTGCTTGGAGACTTAGCCGCCTTCGTGTGAGCACGGTCTTTCTTTCTGGATTCCTTCTTTCCTTACACGCAGGCGAGGGCGCTGCGGATCTGGCTCAGGGATTCCTCCCAGGCGAAGCGCTGGCTGAGCGCCTCCCTGGACACCTCGGGAAGGGGTAAGCGCCCCGAGGATACCGCCTGCATGGCAGTGGCCATGTCCTTCACGGAGTCGGCGTTCAGGTAGTGGACCAGATCTCCTCCCACCTCGGGTAGACTGGTCTTGTTGCTGCAAAGCACGGGCACCCCAAGGTCCAAGGCCTCAAGCACAGGAATACCGAAACCTTCATAGAGGGAGGGAAAGAGCAGCGCACCTGCACCCGCCAAAAGTGGGAAGTAGTCCTTGTCTTCGAGATAGCCCAGCCAGGTGCATCCTTCGGGCAAGGGAAGTTCCTCCGGCAGGCCTTCGCAGTCCCCAGCCACCTTGCTTCCGGTAAGGAGGAGATTCCAATGCGGAGGAGGTCCCTGGCGGTACAGACGGAAGGCCTCCAGCAGGCGAAGGTGATTCTTATGTTTCCAGGTGTTGGCGGGATAAATGAAGTAGGGCGCGCTCCCCCTGTGCGCCTCGCCTCGCCGGTACTGCCACAGACGGTGCTGCACCGCGTTGTACACGACAAGGAGCTGGTCTTCCACCAAACCATAGTGATGCTGCAAGGTGTGCGCGACGAAGCGGCTGTTGCACTGGATGTATTCCGAAGCTGCAAGGGTCTCCACCAGGAGGCGTTCCCGGCTGAAAACTTCGGCCGCAGGCAGGCTCTGCGGAAAATCCCGGTGCAGGAGATCGACGACCAGACTGATCTGCCTCACCCCGGGATGGCCAAGCTGCGTCGAATGCACCGGTGCATACAAGACGTTGTACTCCTGCACCCAGGCATGGCTGCCATGAAAGTACGCCTCCTCGGTGAGGACCTTGAGATCGGCCCCGGGAAGCATCCTTGAAATCTCCGGACGCAGGAGGGGATTGATGACGCAGGTGATGGGCGTCCTGCCCGGCAGCGCCTGCAGGCCCCTGAGGATTTCGAGGACAAAGACCTTGATGCCTCCATTGCCCCCGCCCGGAGTCAGGCGCCACAGGTCCACAAGGAGACCCCTGCCTCCCCTGCGATGGGGGGGGGCGGCCCGGTGCAGGGGCGAATGGGCCGTGGTGATGTGTATCCAAATACTGATCACCAACTGGCCCGGGTGTTGCGCAAAACGCTCGGGTATCGAAATGAGGATCTGCGGGTCCTCACCGGTGCTTTGCACGGCAAAGCCCCGCCCCCCGATTGCCTCACTGTGTCCCGCGTTGAGGCAAAACTCCCCGAGTTTTTCTCCCTTCGCCTGCCACAGAAGCGCATGGGTCTGCCTGGAGCGCAGGGAAACCCCTCCGATGCGAATGATTCCAGTCTGCCTGGATGGATCCAGCCTCAGCGGAAGGATGTGGTTCATCGAACCCAGGGGAAGTGTGAAGGATTGGCGCTCCCAGCGGTTCTCCGGATGGAGTCTGTGAGTCGAATGGGATTCCTGGAAACCCTGGGGGGTGGGAGTAAACAGCTGTAGCGTCTGATGATGCAGCAGATGTTTGCAGGGCTGGGGGGGGACATGGGCCAGACTGGGTGCTTGCCAGAGGGCCAGTTGCTGGGCCTGCGGTCTCCAGCGTGCTAAAAAAACACGTTTGTTCTCCTCCTCCTTTTCATGACGGCCGGGCGATGCACCGACGTAGTGCCAGACATGGCTGCGCGTGGCCACCCAGCAGGACTCCCCCAGCTCGCGGGCGCGCAGGCAGAGGTCGGTGTCCTCATAGCCGTTGACAAAGGCCTCGTCAAAGCCACCCAGTTTTTCGAAGAGCGCAGGCTTCACTGCCAGGCAGGCTCCGGTCACAGCAGGAACGGGCATCCAGCGCAGCCGGTTCAGCGCCCCGGCCGGTGGGCGGAAGTGGAAGGGCTTGCCATCGCAGTCGAAAAACACCCCTGCATGGTCCACCAGTCGCGTCGACACCGAGAGCTGGAGGTTACCCACGATGCCGAGGTCTGGTCGGGCCTCCGCCAGGGCGAGGATTTCGTCCAGCCAGCCTTCGCAGGGCAGGGTGTCGTTGTTAAGGAACACCAGGAGATCCCCTTTGGCTTTACGGGCCAGGAAGTTGTTCCCCTTGGCAAACCCCGGATTCGTGTCAAAAAGATAACACTGCCCCAGGTCGGAGGAGGTCTCGACAAGGCTTCGGGTGCCGTCGGTGCTTGCCGCATCGCCGAATAGTAGTTCCAGATTGGGAAATCCCGATAGCGCGCGCCTCCAGTAGTCGAGATATGCGCGACTGATTTCCTTGTGGTTATGAAACAGACTGATGACAGAGACGCTCAAGGGATCGAAAAGACAGCGCCATTCCCGGAAATGGGTCAAGGGTGCATGTGGGAGGGAAGGGCTGAATGGCTGAAGGCGGAAGGCGGAAGGCGGAAGGCGGAAAAAGGCAGGAAGCGAGAAGCGAGGAGTGAGGAGCGAGGAGTGAGGAGCGAGGAGCGAGAAGAGAGGAGTGAGGAGTGAGGAGTGAGAAGGTCGGAAGGGGCGGGGGGATTCCACCGTAGGGCCTGCGCTTGCGCAGGCCCTACAATGGACTTCTCGCTTCCTGCCTTTTTCCGCCTTCCGCCTTCAGTCTTCAGCCTTTCGCCCCCTGCCTTCAGTATCTTCCGCTTTCAGCCTTGATCCAAGCTTCCGTGGCCCCTTCCCTCGTCGCAATCCACGCCCATGCCCAAACGCACCGATCTCAAGTCCATCCTCATCATTGGCGCCGGCCCGATTGTCATCGGCCAGGCTTGCGAGTTCGACTACTCGGGCACCCAGGCCTGCAAGGCTCTGCGCGAAGAGGGCTACCGCGTCATCCTGGTCAATTCCAATCCGGCGACGATCATGACGGATCCGGAGTTTGCGGATGTCACCTACATCGAGCCACTTACGGTTGATATTCTGGAGAAGATCATCGCGGCCGAGAGGCCTGAGGCGCTGCTGCCCACATTAGGCGGGCAGACGGCCTTGAATCTGTCGATGGAGCTCTTCAAGCAGGGGGTGCTGGCCAAGTACCAGGTGGAGATGATCGGCGCGCGGCCCGACGCGATCCAGAAGGGCGAGGACCGCGAATTGTTCAAGCAGGCGATGATCAAGATAGGCCTGGATTGCGCGAAATCCAAAACGGTCACCACGCTGGAGCAGGCGCGCGAGGCGACCGAGCTGATCGGCGGGACATATCCGTACATCATCCGCCCTTCTTTTACCTTGGGCGGCCAGGGCGGCGGCATCGCCTACAATGTCGAGGAGTTCGAGCGCATCGTCGCCAATGGCATCGATCTGTCTCCCGTGCATGAGGTGCTCATCGAGGAGTGCCTGCTGGGCTGGAAGGAATTCGAGATGGAGGTGATGCGCGACACCAAGGACCAGTGCGTGGTGATCTGCTCGATCGAGAATTTCGACCCGATGGGCGTACACACGGGTGACTCCATCACGGTGGCACCCACCATGACGCTCTCCGACAAGGAGTACCAGGTGATGCGCGACGCCTCCTTCGCCGTCATCCGCGAGGTGGGCGTGGCGACGGGCGGCTCCAACATCCAGTTTGCCGTGTGCCCGAGGACGGGGCGCATGGTGGTGATCGAGATGAATCCGCGCGTCTCGCGCTCTTCGGCGCTGGCTTCCAAGGCGACCGGTTTCCCCATCGCGAAGATCGCCGCCAAGCTGGCCGTGGGCTACACGCTCGACGAGCTGCGCAACGACATCACGCGCCTCACGCCGGCCTCCTTCGAGCCGACCATCGACTACGTGGTGACCAAGATCCCGCGCTTCACCTTCGAGAAATTTCCCGACGCCGACCCGACCCTGACCTCCTCCATGAAATCCGTGGGCGAGGCGATGGCCATCGGGCGCACCTTCAAGGAGTCGCTTCAAAAGGCGCTGCGCTCGCTTGAGATCGGCGCGCGCGGCTTCGGCGGCGGCGGCAAACACTGCGGCGACGAGATCCTGGACCGCGACACCATCAAGGCCAAACTCGCCACCCCCAACGCCGAGCGCATTTTCTACATCCGCTACGCTTTCCTCGCCGGGCTCTCCGAAGGGGAAATCAACGACCTCACGGCCATCGACCCGTGGTTCCTGCGCCAACTGCGCGAGATCTTCGACCTGGAGCAGGAGCTCAAGGGGAAGCAGCTTGCGACGGTCGACACCGGCCTGCTGCGCCGGGCCAAACAGGCCGGTTTCTCAGACGCCCAGCTCGCCCACCTGCTGCGCAGCGAGATGCAGATCGTGCGCGCAGACCGCAAGCGCCGCGGCATCCCCACGACCTACCGCCTGGTGGACACCTGCGCGGCGGAGTTCGAGGCCTTCACGCCGTATTATTATTCCAGCTACGGCGACGAGAACGAGGTCATGCCCTCCGGGCGCCGCAAGATCATGATCCTGGGCGGCGGGCCCAACCGCATCGGCCAGGGCATCGAGTTCGACTACTGCTGCGTGCACGCGAGCTTCGCGCTGCGCCAGGCCGGCTTTGAGACGGTCATGGTGAATTCGAACCCCGAGACCGTATCCACGGATTACGATACATCGGACCGCCTCTACTTCGAGCCGCTCACGCTCGAGGATGTGCTCGAGGTCTACGAGCAGGAGGGCTGCGAGGGCGCCATCGTGCAGTTCGGCGGGCAGACTCCGCTCAACCTAGCGACGGCCCTGAAGGCCAACGGAGTGAACATCATCGGCACCTCGCCGGAGTCCATCGAGATGGCGGAGGACCGGAAACTCTTCGCCGCGATCCTCACCAAAATCGGCCTCCTGCAGCCGGCCAACCGCACGGCGCTCAGCGAGGCCGAGGCGGTCATCTATGCGCGCGATCTCACCTATCCGGTGCTGCTGCGCCCCTCCTTCGTGCTGGGCGGACGGGGCATGTTCATCGTCTACAGCGAGGAGGAGCTCAAGGGCGTCGTGCGGCAGGTCTTCGATGTGATGCCGGGCAAGCCCGTGCTCATCGACAAGTTTTTGGAGGATGCGATCGAGCTCGATGTCGATTGTATCAGCGATGGGGAGACAAGCGTCATCGGAGGCATGCTTGAGCACATCGAGTTTGCAGGCGTGCATTCGGGCGACGCGGCGATGGTCATGCCCCCGCATACGCTGGGCAGGGAGATGCTGCGCACCGTGCGGGAGGCCACCTACAGCCTGGCGCGGGAGCTGAAGGTCATCGGCCTGATGAACGTCCAGTTTGCGATCAAGGACCAGCAGCTCTACGTGCTGGAGGTCAATCCGCGCGCCTCGCGCACCGTCCCCTTCGTCGCCAAGGCGATCGGCGTGCCGCTGGCAAAACTCGCGGCGCGCGTCATGGCGGGCGCCAGGCTCAAGGAGCTGGGCTTCACGCGCGAGGTCACGCCGAAGCACTGGTGCGTGAAGGAGGCGGTGTTCCCCTTCGTGCGGTTCCCCGGTGCCACGATCGCACTCGGCCCGGAGATGCGCTCCACGGGCGAGGTCATGGGTCTGGACGAGGATCTGGGCATCGCCTTTGCGAAGGCCCAGGCGGCCGCCAAGCCGGGACTGCCCGTGCAGGGCAATGTTTTCCTTTCGGTCAAGGACATGGACAAGCCCACGGCTGTCGACATCGGCCGCCAGCTCGAGGAGCTCGGTTTTTCGATCTATTCCACGGGCGGCACGGCCCGGGTGCTCAGCGAGGCCGGGGTGAAGGTCAACAAGGTGTACAAGGTCTCGGAGGGCCGCCCCACGGCGGTCGACCTGGTCAAGAACGGCCAGATCTCGCTCATCCTCAACACCCCCAGCGGCATGATCCCGCGCCGCGACGAGAATCTGATCCGCCAGGCGGCCTACGCGCACAATGTCTGTATCATGACCACCATTACGGGTGCGCAGGCCGCGCTCAACGGCATCCGGGCGCTCAAGCGCCAGAGCGTGGGTGTGCGGCCTATCCAGCAGTACAAGGGCAATGTCGTGGAAGTGACGGACTGAGGCCCGGGCAACCCATGACAAACTCCCCCGCCTCGCTGGTCGCCCTGCTCCATGGGCCCGATCAACCCGGTCTTGTGGCCAAGACGGCGGGCTGGATCTTCGCGCGCAGCGGCAACATCCTGCACGCCGACCAGCACCGCGATCTGGAGGAGGGGGTGTTTTTCCAGCGCATCGAGTGGGAGACTTCAGCGACGGCCAGCGTGGCCTCGGAGATAGCCGCCTTCCGGGAATTTGCGGGCGTGCTGGGCATGAAGGCCCGGGTGGCCTCCACGACCGAGCGCCTGCGCGTGGCCTTGTTTGTCTCCAGGGCCGACCATTGCTTTCACGATCTGGTGCTGCGCTGGCGGGCGGGGGAGTTCCCCTGCGAGATCGTCGCGATCGTGGCCAATCATACCGACCTGGCGGAGACGGCGAAGGGCTACGGCCTGCCTTTTTATCATATCCCCGTGGCACCGGAGTCGAGGCAGGCGGCCGAGGTTGCCCAGCTTGAGCTTTTGCGCAGGCTTGAGGTGGATCTCGTCCTCCTTGCGCGCTACATGCAGGTCCTGTCCGCCGATTTTCTGGACGCCTGGGACCGGCCTGTGATCAACATCCATCACTCTTTCCTGCCGGCTTTTGCGGGGGGCAAGCCTTACCACCAGGCGCACAAACGCGGGGTGAAACTGATCGGGGCGACGGCGCATTATGCCACGCGCGACCTCGACGAAGGCCCGATCATCCAGCAGGACGTGGCGCGTGTGACCCATCGCCACAGCGTCGAGGATCTCGTGCGCAAGGGCCGCGATCTGGAGAAGAGCGTGCTGGCCCAGGCCGTGCGCTGGCATCTGGAGCATCGCGTGCTGGTGTATGGCAACAAGACGGTCGTCTTCGACTAGGCGTTTTGCGGCGGCACGCGTGGGGCTTTGGCCCTTTACAGGGGGCGGGGCATTTGTTTGGGTGCTGGTTTCACAGCAGCAACCCTGAGCGCATCCGCATGTCCTTCCCTTCCACTCCGCAACCCAATCCCCAGCCGGCGCAGCCGCATCCGACGGACAATTTCGCCGAAAACCTGCAGCTTTTCTGGCTGAAGAACCGCAACGCCATCATGACCTGTTGCACGGTGGTGCTTCTGGTCATCGCGGGCAAGGGGCTCTGGGAGTTTTATGTCGAGAAGCGCGAGAAATCCATCGGCGAGGCCTATGTCGCCGCAGGCGGCGCGACGGACAAGCTCAAGGAGTTTGCCGCAGCCAACCCCAGCCATCTGCTCTCGGGCGTGGCGACCTTGCGCTTGGCCGATGAATCCTACACGGCAGGCAAGTATGCCGATGCCCGCGTGAGTTATGACAAAGCCCTGCCCCTCTTGAAAGGCTCCGCCTTCGCGGACCGTGCGCGCCTGGGCGCGGCTATGGCGCAGGTGCTAGATGGACGCGGCACCGAGGGGGAGACGGCGCTGCTGTCGATTTCCGGGGATGCGAGTGTCTTCAAGGCCGTGCGTGCCGAGGCGGCGTATCATCTGGCGGTGATTTTTTCGGAATCCGGTCGCCCCGAGCCTGCGCTCAAGCAGATCGACCAGGTCCTGCAGACGAGTCCCTCCGGCCTCTGGGCCCAGCGTGCGATGCAGTTGCGCGCCACCTTGCCTGCTGGTGCGGCCCCCGCTTCTGCGGCCGCCACCGTGCTCTCCAGCGAGCTTAAGCTGAGCGAGCCGGGGAAGTGAGAGGGACGGACTTTGGGGTTTTAGCTGATGAGTCCGACTCCTTCGGCAAGGAGCATGTCGATGATCGGCTTGTTCTCCAGTATCGTCCTGCTGACTCGTCGCAGCGATATCTCCTTCGGCTTCACTCGGTCGCCGAAGAGAACAAGATTGATCCCCGCGCCTCTGGCGGAACAGTAGAGAATGCCCTCCATGCGGGGTTCCGCCTGATGGAGTGCCTCCGCCCAGGTCCTGCCAATGGCGTAATCGCCGTTGAAGCATCCCACGACGTTGGCCCCGACCTGTAGCAGACTGGGTCCTCTGGTCGCGTCAAACACGCGCAGGTCGCGCGTGATGGATCCTTCGAACACGCTACGGTCGCTCAGTTTCTGTGCGTCGATAAGCAGGCTGCCGGTTCGCGTACGGATGGATTCCCAGAAGACTTCCCAGAAACAGGCTTCGGGTGAACTCCCCAAATAGAGTCCGCCTGCAGGGATTTTAGGACTGAAAAAGCGGTTTCCCTCGGAGGAGGAGAAAAAGACCGGATTGCGGGTGGAAAGTCCCAGCCGAGTCCAGATACGGACGCCCGCAGCCAGGGTGTGCAGCGGGACCTTGAATCCTGCGGGGAGGGGCGTCGGTGCAGGAAGGGGGATGCCTTTGTCTGCGCCCATATTCACTCACTCCGGGTTGGCGCGGCGTGCCGCTTCCAGCGCTACGGCGACATCACCAGCCCGGATATGGTCGAGCAGGGATTCGCCCGAGAAGCGTTTGCCCGCCACCAGGCCGGTGCGCGGGGCGGAGAGGAAGTCGAGCAGGGGCCAGCCATTGCCACCGTAGGCGGCGATGAGCGGGAAGACCCAGGCATGCACTTCACCCGCTCCGGCAAATTGCCATTCGGGGAGTCGGATCCGGCGGCGCTCACTGAGGTCCTGATAGCCGATCAGCTTTCCTGCCGAGACGAGCGTCCGAATCGTCTCCGAGGATCTTCCGAGGCGGGCGGCCGCCTGGGCGCTTGAGAGCGCATGCCCGGAGCGATCCTCGATCGACACCTTCTCCGCCTCACCCCGCGCGGAGAGGAGTGCGACGGCGACACTTTTCGACAGTGTCTTCTGGCGCGAGGAGACCGAGATTGTGACCAGATTGATCAGGCGGGCCGCCGGGATTTCTCCGAACAACTCGAACGCCGCGCGCTCCGTGGCTGTGAGAGGTCCTTCGATGGCTGTGGGCGTGATGGACATGTTGGCCTTGCTTGGCGAACACCGTAATTCGCCAAGAGAGGGCTGTCAAGACTCCCTCAGCTCCGGGGCCTGGTGCGGAGGAGTTTCTCGCGGGCGACGAGGAAGAGGTAGAGCGTGATGAGGGCGAAGGGAATCATCGAGAGCAGGTCGCTGTTCGGGCCCTGGAAGAAGGGATTGTTGGCGGTGGACCAGTCGGTGATCCTGCGGTCGGCCTGATCCAGCACCCCGGCGAGGAAGGCGATGCCTATGCCCGCGATGGCGCCGCCCGCGATGTAGCCCGAGGCGAGCAGCACGCCGGGGCTCTTGTCGCTCTCCTCGGTGAAGCGTTCCTCGCTCAGCTCGCGGCAGGCGGGTTCGCGGCGCTTGAGCTTGTCGACGAGCCAGCGCACGAGTCCGCCGACCATCAGGGGAGTCGAGGCCGAGAGGGGCAGGTACACGCCCACGGCGAAGGCGAGCGAGGGGATGCCGGAGAGTTCGAGCGTCACCGCGATCATGATACCGAGCAGGACGAGCGCCCAGGGCAGCTTGTGATCGAGGATGCCCTTGATGATGTAGGAGACGAGGGTGGCCTTTGGCGCGTCGAACTTGCGCACCGTGCTGCCGTCGGGGCGCTTGGTATGCACTCCGTTGATACCGGGGTCGACGAACCAGACCGCCTTGCCGGCGGGGTCCACGAGGTATTTGCCCTCGGGGCCGCCGAGCGTGTCGGTCTTGTGCCAGACGAGGTAGGCGTTGCGGTCCTCGCGCCCCTGCGGGCCGGCGAGCGTCTCCTGGCGGCTGAGGCGGGAGGCATCGGTGACCAGTCCTGGGGCGAGCTGGGTGGCGGGCACGTAGACGGTGGCGGCGTCGTTGAGGGCGAGGAGGATCGGGCCCAGGAGCACGGCCGAGGCGAAGGCGCCGATGAGGATGGAGGTCTGCTGGTGTTTCGGGGTCGCCCCGAGCAGATAGCCCGTCTTGAGGTCCTGCGAGGTGGTGCCGCCGTTGGAGGAGGCGATGCAGACGATGGCGCCCACGGAGAGGGCGGTGACGTAGTAGGTGCCGCCTGTCCAGCCGACGAGCAGGAAGATCAGGCAGGTGAGCAGGAGCGTGGCGACAGTCATCCCCGAGATGGGATTGGAGGTGGAGCCGATCTCGCCTGTGAGGCGGGAGGAGACGGTGACGAAGAGGAAGCCGAAGACGATGATCATGAGCGCCCCGAGCAGGTTCATGTGCAGGGTGGGGAAGGCCACGATGGCGGCGATGAGCAGGATGATGCCGATGCCGACGTATTTGAGCGGGATGTCGTGATCGGTGCGCAGGGTGCCAGCGGTCTGGGCTTCTGGTCGGCTCATGCGCACGCTGCGCAGGCCGCTGACCAGGCCGTGCCAGATCGTGGGCAGTGAACGGAAAAGACTGATGATGCCGCCGGCGGCCACGGCACCCGCGCCGATGTAGAGCACATAGGCGCCGCGGATCTGGTCGGGTCCCATCTCGGAGATGGGTATGGTGGCCGGTGCCAGGGGGGCGGGGATGGCATCGCCGAAGAACTTGATCATCGGGATCAGGACCAGGTAGGAGAGCACACCGCCCGCGCACATGGTTGCGGAGATGCGAGGCCCGATGATGTAGCCCACGCCGAGGAGCTCCGGGGAGATGTCGATGCTCAGGGAGCCGGCCTTGAAGGGGGCGTCGAAAACTTTGGTGGGCACGTCCTTCCAGCCCTTGAGGGCGGCCATGACGGTCTTGTAGGCGAGACCCAGGCCGAAGCCGGTGAAGATGACCTTGCCGCCGGGGGAACTGCCCAGGCCGGCGGCGAGGGAGATGCTCCTTTCGGCCTGGGCGGAGGGGGAGGCGGAGGAATGGCACTCCTCGGAGGCACCGGCCTTGAGGACGGCCGCGCAGGCGGTGCCCTCGGGATACTTGAGGATGCCGTGCTCCTTGACGATGAGCGCGCGGCGAAGCGGGATCATCATGAGGATGCCGAGCAGACCGCCGAGTATCGCCACGAGCATGACGCGGGTGAGCTCCAGATCGAAGCCCAGGATCATGATGGCGGGCATGGTGACGCCTACGCCGAAAGCGATCGATTCGCCTGCCGAGCCGGCGGTCTGGGCGATGTTGTTCTCGAGGATGGAGGCGTCGCGGAAGCCCAGCTTCGAGAAGGCGCGGAAGAAGGCCAGGGAGATGACGGCGACCGGGATGGAGGCGCTCACCGTGAGACCGACCTTGAGGACCAGGTAGAGGGAGGAGGCGCCGAAGACGATGCCCAGAAGGGTGCCGGTGAGGACCGAGCGGAAGGTCAGTTCACGCAGCTGCGAGGAGGCTGGGATGAAGGGTTCAAATGCCGGGGGGCGGGGGGAGTCAGCCATGATGTGGGCGCTATGGCTGCAAAAACCATGCCGCGAAGCAAAGAGAAAGGGAGAAAAGGCGGAAGTGAGGAGTGAGGAGTGAGAAGCGAGGAGCGAGAAGTGAGGGGCGAGGAGTCCATTGTAGGGCCTGCGCTTGCGCAGTGCCACCGAGGCTTCGCTCCCTGCGGTTTCCTTCTCGCTCCTCGTTTCTCCCCCGAGGCCCCAAGGCAAGGCCTCCGCGAGCGAAGGCCCTACGATGGACTTCCTTCTCGCTCCTCGTTTCTCGCTTCCCGCTTCTTCTCCGAGGCCCCAAGGCAAGGCCTCCGCAAGCGAAGGCTCTACGATGGACTTCGCTCTCGCTCCTCGCTTCCCGCTCCTCGTTTCTGAAACCTAATTTTGCCTGTCCCCGTTTGGCTACTGTTTGGCTACTGAAGGCTGAAGACTGAAGGCGGAAGGCTGAAAAGGGGAGGAGTCCAGAATTCAGAAGTCAGAATCCAGGAGACGGAAGTGGATCATGAATTCTCTTGGTAGCTTTGTGTGAGCAGATGGCTTATGGAATTGGCTCACACGAAGTTCGCGAAGCCGTGAAGAAAGGCCGGGACATCTTATTCTGGCTTCTGGATTCCTCGGGTTTTGGATTCCCGCTTTTTATTTTGTTTGAGAATCACTTCGGCTGCTTCGGTGATGGAATGCACGCGGTGGTCGGGTGTTTCGCGCAATTCCTCGGCATAGCCGAAGTCGATGAAGACGGCACGCAGGCCCGCGCGCTTGCCACAGTCGATGTCGCGCCAGCGATCTCCGACCATCCAGGAGTGGGAGAGGTCGAGGTTGAGGGCGCGGGCGGCTTCCAGAACCATGCCTGGCTCTGGCTTGCGGCGAGTGGAGGGCTCTCCTCGCCCTGGGTCATAACAGACCTCGATGCGGTCGATCTGGGGGATCCATTCGAGAAGGCGCGTGTGCATGGACTCGACCAACGCGCGTGTCTGGGTGCCACGTCCGACATCGGGTTGATTGGTCACGACGACGAGGGCGAAGCCCGCCTGGGCCAGACGCTCGCAGGCTTCCCTTGCTCCAGGCAGGAGCCTGAATTCCGCAAGTGTCGAGGGAGGATAGGGTTTGTTGTCCCGAAGCACCTGCTCATTGAGCGTGCCATCGCGGTCGAGAAAGACAGCAGGTTTTCTGATTGGAGGTAGGCGGGGGTCGCTCATTTATGGTTGAGTATCCTCGGGCTTGGCTGGGCCGATTTTTCGGAAAACATGGTAGTTGAGGCAGAGGAAGACCAAGAGGGTGGAGGGTGGGATGGCGAGGGCGGTGGAAAACAGCAGGCTCAGCCCGAGCAGGTCATGAAAGACTTTGAAGAGCCCCAGATTGACTCCGTAGCTCAAGGCTGCGGTCGCCAGATACTCCAGTGCCTGTCGGAAGGGTTCCCTGTAACTGCTTGGCAGGGCCCAGAAGCGGTTTAGGCAGTAATGGGTGAACGTCCCGCAGCCGAAGGAAAGGGAAAAGGCCAGATCCGCAGACAAGCCCAGGCTGAAGAGCTTCACGGTGCAGAGCTGGACGCCTGCGGAGAGCCCGCCTACGCAGAGGAATCTGAAAAACCTCACTTGCGTATCGCGGCCGGGCATTATGGGCTTGCGCATCTGAGCAACCGAATGAGTGACACCCCTAATTCGCAACTTCAATTTGCTGTGGTGGGCTGTGGCCTGATCGGTCGCAAGCGGGCAGCGGCTCTGGAAAAGAGGGGTCGGCTGGCCTGGGCTGTGGACCTCGACCCGGCGCGTGCCGCTGAGCTGGCCAAGGCGCATCCCGGCTGCCGGGCTGGCACGGATTTTCGCGAGGCTCTCGCCGATCCGCTCGTGGGGGCGGTGATGGTGTGCACCCTGAACGCCGCCCTTGCTCCGATTGCCCTGGCTGCCGTGAAGGCGGGCAAACATGTCCTCATCGAAAAACCCGGGGCACTCAATGCTGAGGAACTCATCGAACTGCAGGCAGCGGCGCAGGCTGCCGACAGGCGTGTGCGCCTCGGCTACAACCACCGCTTTCATCCGGCGCTTCGCAAGATGCGCGATCTGGTCGATCAAGGTGTCCTTGGTCCTCTTCTATTTCTGCGCGCCCGCTACGGACACGGAGCGCGCAAGGGCTATGAGCGGGAGTGGCGTGCCGACGCGCGGCTTTCCGGCGGGGGGGAACTGATCGACCAGGGCGTCCATCTCATCGATCTTTCGCAGTGGTTTCTGGGCGAGTTTCCAAGCGTGCAGGGACATGCCACCACGAGCTATTGGGACATGAAGGTCGACGACAACGCCTTCCTCTCCCTGCGCACGGCAGCCGGCCAGACCGCCTGGTTGCACGTCAGCTGCACGGAATGGAAGAATCTTTTTTCCTTTGAGCTCTACGGCCGCGAGGCGAAGGTGTCGGTCGAGGGACTTGGCGGGAGCTACGGCGTGGAGCGTTGCACCTTGTACAGGATGCTTCCTGAAATGGGCCCTCCGGAGACCACGACCTGGGAATACCCGCGCGGGGATGATTCCTGGAGTCTGGAGACCGCCGCCTTCCTGGAGGACATCCGCCTGCATCGGGATCCCTCCCCGGGCCTGACGGAGGGCATCCGCATCCTCGAAATCGTGGGCAAGGTGTATCGGGAGAGCGGGTACATGGTGGAAGGCTGAAGGCGGAAAGCTGAAGGCTGAAGGCGGAAGGGGTTTGGGCTTTTCTTCTGGATTCTGGCTCCTGGATTCTGGATTCCCTTTCTAGATTCTGGATTCCTCAGGATGTTCGTGATTATTTCCTTCAGTCCTTGCGATTCGTGTAAATAGTCGTCCTGCCATGATCATCACCCGTTCGCCCCTGCGCGTCTCCCTTGGCGGAGGAGGCACCGATCTTCCCTCCTACTACAGCGAATTTGGCGGCTTTCTGGTCGCGGCGGCGATCGACAAGTACGTCTACATCACAAAGCACCGCACCTTTCAGGAGGAGATCATCATCAAGTATTCCAGGCTCGAGCGCGTGCAGGAGATGCACCAGATCGAGCACCCCATCGTGCGCGAGGCGCTGAAGATGCTCGGAGAGACCGACAAGCACCTGGAACTCAGCTCGCTCGCCGACATTCCTGGCGGCACCGGCCTGGGTTCTTCGGGCAGTTTCACCACGGCCCTCCTCAAGGTGCTGCACACCTCGCAGAAGAACATCGTCTCGCCTGCCGAACTCGCCGAGCAGGCCTGCGAGATTGAGATCAATCGCCTTGGGGAGCCCATCGGCAAACAGGATCAGTACATCGCAGCCATCGGGGGCATCACGGCCTTTACCTTTCACAGGGATGGCCGTGTGGATTATCGCCCCGTACGACTTTCCGAGGAGACGCTCTACAACCTTGAGGACAACCTGCTGCTCTTCTTCACAGGCTACAGCCGCAGCGCCTCGCAGATTCTCAAGGACCAGAATGAGCGTTCCAAGAAAAACGATCCGGAAATGCTGGAGAACCTCCATTTCATCAAGGAGCTCGGCCAAAAGTCCCTTGAGGCCCTCGAGGCAGGCAGGCTTGAGGACTTTGCCCGCCTGATGGATGTGCATTGGCAGCGCAAGAAGGCCCGCAGCCAGGGCATGAGCAACAGCCGGATCAACGACTGGTATGAGCTGGCGATGCGCAACGGCGCCCTGGGCGGCAAACTGATCGGGGCGGGCGGCGGGGGCTTTCTGATGTTTTACGCCGAGGACAAGGCGCGTCTGCGCGGTGTGCTGCGTGAACAGGGCTTGCAGGAGCTGCGCTTTCGCTTCGATTTTGAGGGCACCAAGGTGGTGACCCAGAACTGAGCGAGGCCCTGCTGTCGCATGAATCCCACTACAGCAGATCTGCCCGTTGCCATCCTGGCCGGCGGACTGGCCACCCGGCTCGGACGCATCACCGAGAAGGTGCCCAAGCTGCTGGTGGAGGTGGCGGGGGAGCCTTTCTTCGAGCATCAGCTGCGCCTGCTTCGCAAGGCGGGGCTCACGCGACTTGTGCTCTGCCTGGGGCATCTGGGCGAGCAGATCGTCGCCCGCTATGGCGACGGCAGCAACCATGGTGTGCGCATCGACTATGTCTTCGACGGCCCCAGGCTTCTGGGCACAGGCGGGGCGCTCATCCGTGCGCTGCCTTGTCTGGGGGAGGCCTTCTACGTGCTCTATGGCGATAGTTACCTGCCGGTGGATTATCGGGCTGCGGGCGAGTCTTTCCTGCGCTCCCGCAAGCAGGGTCTCATGACGGTGTTTGAGAACCAGGGGCGCTACGACGCCAGCAATGTCTGGTTCGAGGCCGGTTGCCTGCGTGTCTACGACAAGAAGCACAAGGTCCCGCAGATGCACCACATCGATTACGGTTTGGGTGTGTTCAAGGCGACCGCCTTCGATGGATTCCCCCGGGATCAGGTGGTGGATCTTGCCGATGTGCAGAAGCAGCTCTTGGAGCGTGGGGAGCTCGCAGGCCACGAGGTTTTCCAACGCTTCTACGAAATCGGTTCGCCTGAGGGATTGCGGGAGCTGGCGGAATTGTTGAAGGCGGAAGGGCTGAAGGCGGAAGGGCTGAAGGCGGAAGGCTGAAGGCGGAAAAAGGCAGGGGGCGGGAAGCTGGCGACTTTCTGGACTGGCTTCCGCGCTTTGCGTCTTGGCAGCCTTTACGCTTTCGCCAAGCCTGCCGCCACCATGAGTTATGCCGTGCAACACCTCAGGGAGACGGCTGAGATTGTCTCCAGGATCAATCCCGCTGATTGTGAACGCTGTGTCGCCGAACTGCGCGCCGTGCGCGAGCGCGGAGGGAGGCTTTTTATTTTGGGAGTCGGAGGAAGCGCCGCCAATGCCAGCCATGCGGTGAATGATTTTCGCAAGATTGGCGGGCTCGAATGCTACGCGCCAACGGACAATGTTT
>JFJP01000299.1_pt1 | contig 18453 bp, 15 predicted proteins | sample 431651 | NCBI WGS metagenome assembly JFJP01 (sample SAMN02602958, study PRJNA72255) | Microbial mat metagenome, whole genome shotgun sequencing project. | biome: fresh water; feature: sink hole; material: water; isolation source: purple microbial (photo- and chemosynthetic) mats found in...
TCATCCTGATGAACCTCGGCGAGCCGGATCGCCCTTTGTCCCTCCGTCGTATCCCGCTCCTTCTTTTCCGCAAGCTCAAGCAGAATCCGGAAATCCCGGAGTGAGGCCCCCTCGGCTTCCAGGCAGGCCTGGTGTGCGTCTCGAAGATTCCGACGATTGACAGCCACCCGTTCCAGCCCCTTGAGCGCATCCTCACCAATGAGGCTGGAAGCCCGACCACGGAGAGATCCCGAGACATCCTCCAGGGCCTTCTCAAAGGCCTTGTCCGGAGCCGCCTCAGGCGAGCCAGCGCGCTCTGCAGCGTAGGTTCGGAGGCTCTGCTCCACCTGCTCCATTAGATGTCGCGTTGATGACCGAACCTCTGCTTCGGGAATCATCTCTTCCTGGATCATCCACCGCACCGTCCGGATTCGGTCCAGAGCCGTACGCATTTCGGCGTGGGTTGCGGGGAGGTGAATGGTCAGGACCCAGAGATGCAGCAGCTGCGCATCCCACCACATATTTAGTCCCTTGCGGTTGCGGGGATAACCCACGGGAAGCCGTGCCCGAGTCAAGGCCGGAAGCGCACCCCACTCTTTGGCGGGCGGCAAGGTCTCAATCAACCGCTCGAAGCGAGCCGCATCCCGTGGGGCTCCGAGTGCAAGCCGTTCCCAATGGTTCACCCCCGAGAACTGGGAGAAGCGCACGGGCTCAGCCAGGAAGGCGTTCACGGCTCCCGCCCAGGTTTCAAACGCTGCGGGTTCTGCCGATCGCAGGGAGGGAGCCTGGGCCACGAGTGCGGCCATCCAGGTGACTCTGAGGAGTGCATGGGGCCTGAACAGCAACAAGGTGAACCTCACTTTCGTCCCTCAAGGCCATAGGCTCAACGAAGGCATGCGTTGGCCGTGGTTCAGAGGAGTTCCAGATACTTGACGTCCCCAGCCTGGGCGCCACCCTCAGGAATCCAGGCGCAGACATCCGCCTGGGCGAGACGCACGAGATCGGCGGATCCCTGGCTTGCCAATGGTTTCAAGCGATCATCTGTCTTTAGGCAAGGGTGCAAGAGGGGCCGGTCACCTGCGTTTGGAACACTATGCTCCAAATACCCACGGCGCCAGGGATCTGGCAAGGCTCGGCCCTCGAGCCGGGCCAGGATTACAGGCAGGAACAGCAGCGCATTGAGGTAGGCGGAAACGGGGTTGCCCGGCAGGCACAGGATCACGAGGTCGCCCAGGGTCGCAGCCAGGGTGGGTTTTCCCGGTTTCAGCCGGATCTTGTGGAAGAGGACACGAGCGCCCAGATCCGCCAGCACCTGCGGCAAGTGGTCCTTCTCACCCATGGAAACACCCCCGGCGGTGAGCAGGATCCGGCAGTCGCTCCGTCCTCGGAAAAAGGTCGCCACCGCCGCAGGCTCATCGGGTACCGGAGGCAACTCGAAGGCCTCCGCCCCGAGGGCATGGGCCAGGGCCACTAGCATGGGACCATTGGAATCCCGTATCTGCCAGGGCGCGGGGTCGCCCCGTAGTTCATCCCCGGTGGGCGCGATGCCGATCTTCACCCGCCCCAGCGGCGCCAGAGGCAGGCCCACCTGGGCCCTCAAGCCCTGGCGCGCAGCGTTCCAGGGTTGGCCTTCCGCCACTAGGAGTGCACCGGCGAAGGCTTGATCACCGCGCCGCCGAATGAAATCCCCGGCCTTGGGCGCCTGCAAGGGCACCAGCAGATCTCCACGCCTTTCGAGGTGCTCCACAGGGATTACGGCGTCGCCGCCTTCCGGGATGCAGGCCCCTGTCATGATCCGCACGCAGGTCCCGGGCTGCAAAGAAAACAGCCCCGGATCATCGCCCGCGAAGACCGTGCCTAGAACCCTGCGCGGGGCGAGCCCCTCGCAGGCGCGCACCAGGATGCCATCCATGGCACTCCGATCCAGGGCCGGATCGTCGCGGTCTGCCCTGATACTGCCCCAGGATGGTGATGGCACAGCCTCTGCCAAGAGGGCCAAGGCTTTTTCCAGTTCTACCAGTCGAGATGATTCACGCATGTGCTTCATCCTAACGCCAACAGGAATGTGACAAGGAATGGTGCGGCTCCGGGTTAGAATGGTCTCGTTCGTGAACCAGCCGAGGCTCGCGATCGAAAGTTGAATCGGTGGATCGCGGAGGCGGTTGATGGACCTTTTTTCCAAGCTGGGCCAACCCGGGGCCGAACCTTGGTTGCTGCAGGGCTGGTTCCCAGGTCAGGGACTCGAGCTTGCTGGCGCCATGGCCCAAGGTGGCGCATTGGGACTCCTGCGTGTTCCCGCCTTTCCCCGAGAAGGCGAACTGGAAGCCTGGATCGAGAAGGCCCGAGGTGCCGGGCTGGACCTCAAGGGCCTCATGGATCGTTTCAAGGAGGTCGTCGAACTGGCTCGCCAGCGCGGTGTGCCCTTCATCGCCCATGGTGCCGACCCTGCCCCGGAACTTATGGAAAGCCTTCAGGACTGTGGCATTCCCCGCCTCGCCTTCGTGCAGAGCGCCGATGAAGCGGAGCGAACCGCCCAGAAAGGCGCCCACGCGCTGGTGGTGGAGAGCGGGCCTGACCTTCCCGAGCGCCTCGCGGAAATTCACCGACGTACGGGTCTGCCACTCCTGGCCGAGGCCGGACGGGATGTTGAGCAGGCCAAGAACCTTCTGGAGATCGAGGGGGTCGCGGGTCTCCAGCTCCGTTCCCCGGCCCTGCTCCACGCTGGGGCCGCAGCGGATATTCCGGGCTTTGCCAGGCTCTCGGAACTTCCGGCCCACGTTCTAGGCGAGGGTGCCCCCAAGCTCCCCAAGCTGAAGATTCGCAACCTCGAGATCACCTACCCCATCGTGCAGGGTGGCATGGGCGTCGGCGTGTCTTGGGAGCACCTGGCTGGGGCTGCGGCCCGGGCAGGGTGTGTGGGCATTGTCTCCGCCATCGGCACAGGCAACCACTACCCCGACATGGTGGAATCCCGCCAGGGCAGACCCCTCGGCCCCCACAATCTCAATAACCCGGAAGCTCTCGCGCGGATCCTGACGGAGGCCATCCGACTCTCCGAAGGCAAGGGCGCGGTGGGAGTGAACATCCTTTGCGCCATCCAGGGCTATGAGCCGGTCGTGCGAGCCTCCGTGGCCGCAGGTGCCCAGCTCATCATCTCCGGGGCCGGCCTGCCCCTCAGCCTGCCGGAATACGTGGGCGATGCGGATGTGGCCTTGATTCCCATCGTCTCCTCTGCCCGCGCCCTGGGCCTTATCTGCAAGACTTGGCAGCGCAAGTTCAACCGCCTCCCCGATGCGGTGGTTCTGGAAGGCCCCGAATCCGGCGGGCACCAGGGCTTCAGCGCCGAACAGTGCGTGGACCCTGCCTTCACCCTCGAGGCCCTGCTCGGCCCCGTGATCACAGAACGGGACAAGTGGGGTGATTTCCCCGTGATCGTGGCGGGCGGGGTCTGGGATCGCGCCGACATTGACCGCTTCCTGGCCCTTGGGGCCGGCGGCGTCCAGATGGCCACCCGCTTCATCGGCACCCTGGAATGCGATGCTGCTCCGGCCTTCAAGGAAGTCATCCTGAGGGCCGAAAAGGATGACATTCGTCTGGTTAAATCTCCCGTGGGCATGCCCGGTCGGGCGGTGATCTCAGGCCTGCAGAAATCCATCGCCGAAGGTCGAGCCCCTGCCATCCGCTGTATCAGCGATTGCGTGAGCCCCTGCGCCCACGGTGAGGGAGCCCGCGCCGTGGGCTACTGCATCGCGGACCGCCTGGAGGATGCCCGCTGCGGCTTGCAGGAAACCGGACTCTTCTTCACGGGGAGCAACGGGTACAAGCTCCGGGAACTCGTCTCCGTGCGGGAACTGGTGGCGGAACTCACCCAGGATTTCTAGCCCCTTTTCGCTCCTCCCCCTGGAACGCGAAGCGTCCCTGACGCAAACTCATTCCATGGCCGACGGCGAAAGTACCAAGGGGATCGTCCTCCGTGAGGGGGAAGATATCGCCTCGGGCTCAGACACCTGCCCCACTCAGGAGGGTGCCTACGCCGAGGTGCGCCAAGCCTTTCTGAAGCATCACCCAGGTGGTGATGCCACCCTTCTGGACAAGGCTTTCAAGGTGGGCAAGGCGGCCCACGAGAACCAGCGCCGCAAGAGTGGCGAGCCCTACTTCTTCCATCCCCTCGCCGTCGCCCTGAGCCTAGCGGAATGGCGGCTCGATGCGGTGAGCGTGGCCTGCGGCATGCTGCACGACACCGTCGAAGACACCCTGATGAACCCGGAGGATGTGCGCAAGGCATTCGGCGAAGAAATCGCCGAGATCGTGGACGGTCTGACCAAGATGTCCAAGCTGGACTTCACCGACCGCACACTGATGAACGCCGAGAACGTCCGCAAGCTCCTGGTGGCCATGGGCAAAGATGTGCGGGTGCTGCTGGTGAAGCTGGCGGATCGCCTCCACAACATGCGCACCCTGGCTTCCATGCGCGAAGAGAAACGGCGGCGCATCGCCCGAGAGACGCTGGAACTCTTCGCGCCCCTGGCCAACCGCCTGGGAATGGGGATGGTGAGATCCGAACTGGAGGATCTGGCCTTCGCCACTCTGGAGCCACAGCGTTTCGAGGAGCTGAAGCGTGGCGTGGAGGCCAAGCGTGCCAAGAACGCCACTCTCATGGACCAGATCCAGCGCACCCTCGAATCCGCCCTGCTGGCCCAGGGTATCAAGGCCGAGGTGCACGGACGGGTAAAACACCTCTACGGCATCTGGCGCAAGATGGGCGTGCAAGAGAAGGGCCTGGAGGACATCCACGATTGGTTGGCTTACCGCGTAATCTGCCCTGACCGCGCCGCCTGCTACACGGCCATGGGCCTCGTCCACGCGCTGTATCGCCCCATCCCTGGGCGCTTCAAGGACTACATCAGTCTCCCCAAGGACAACGGCTACCAGAGCATCCACACCACCGTCTTCATGCCCTCCGGCGACAGCTTCGAGGTGCAGTTCCGTACTCACGAGATGCACGAGCATTCGGAAGCGGGCATCGCCTCCCACTGGACCTACAAGGAAGGCCGCATCGCCAACCGTCAGGAGATCAACCAGGCCTCCTTCCTGCGCCGAATGGTGGAACTGCACCAGGACGCCCGGGACAGTCGCGATCTGGTGGCCAACCTCAAGGGCGAGTTGTCCTTCCGGCGCATCCAGGTCTTTACGCCCAAGGGCGACCTCCGCAGCCTGCCCGAGGGTTCCACCCCCATCGATTTCGCCTACGCCATCCATACCGAGGTGGGCCATCACTGCGTTGGGGCCAAGGTAAGCGGCCGCATCGTCCCCCTGCGGCATGTGCTGGAGAACGGTGACCGGGTGGAGATCCTCACCCGGGCAGACCACAAACCCAGCCGCGACTGGCTCACCATCGTGAAGAGCGCCAGTGCCCGCAGCCGCATCCAGGCATTCATTCGCGAAGAAGAGCGGAACCATTCCATCGTCATGGGCAAGGAGCGGCTGGAGCGGGAAGCCCGAGCCCACAATATCCATCTGGAAGATTCCCAGGTTCATGCTGCCCTCGAAGCCAGGCTCAAAGAACTTCGCCTCGCCAGCTGGGAAGCCTTCTACGCGGCCGCCGGATTCAATCGCATCTCCGCTCACAAGCTGCTGGAACCCCTGCTGCCCGAGGCCCATCGCAAGGTCGAGGACAAGGCCACGGCCTTTGGCGACGACACCGTGCTCGTGGATGACAACGTGGGCGTACTCTACATCCTGGCCCAGTGCTGCAAACCCATCTGGGGCGATGAGATCGTAGGCTACACCACCCGAGGCCGGGGCATCAGCATCCACCGCTCCATGTGTCCACACCTCGTTTCCGCCGCCCTGAATCCCGAGCGCCGGGTCAGCGTAGCCTGGGGCAAACAGAGCAAGGGGCTCTTCGACACCGAGATCGTCGTGACCACCGAGGATCGCCCGGGCATGGTGGCGGCCATCTCGGATGCCATCCAGCACGCGGGTTTCAGCATGCAGCGCTTCAACGCCTCCACTACCGAGGGCGGCGCCGGTCTCTTTCACATCGCGTTGCGCGTCAAGGATCGCACCCACATCGTAGAGCTCATGGCCGCCGTGCGCAGGTTGAAGGGCGTCTTCACCGTGGAGCGAGTGCGGGGGTCCATCTTCGGCTCCACCCGCTGACGCGCCGAATGGAAGCCTGGCTGCCACCCGAAGAGGCTCCGCCCATTCCGTGGTCGGTTATCCACCAGAGTCTGTGCGGTGCCAATCGCGCTCCTTCCCCCCATAAAATGAGCCCGTGGGTGCCGGAATCCCCCCGCCGCGCTGCAGTGGCCGTGCTGCTCTGGGGAGACGAAGCCGGCGCCCGGCGCGTCGTGCTTGTCCAGAGGGGCCATTCGGCACCCCAGCATGCGGGAGAACTGGCTTTCCCTGGGGGCATGGTGGAACCCTGCGACCGGGATCTCCCCGCCACTGCCCGGCGGGAGCTGGCCGAGGAACTGGGCATCACCGAGCAGCTCTGGGAGCTGGGCTGTTTCCCCGATGGCGTCGCCAAGGCCCGCACTCGTTTCACGCCTGTTTTCTTCCGGTGGGAGGCACCGAGCTTGCAATTCGATCCCGGCCACGAAATTCATGCCGCTCTGAGCCTGCCACTGAAGGGCCTGCTCCGGGCACCCTGGTCTGAGGAGCTGCTTGAGCACCAAGGCATCCACATCCAGGCGTGGCGACTGGAACTGCCCATGGCACCTCTCTGGGGCGCCACTGCCTACGTGTTGAAAGCCTGGCTGGATGCCCTCGGCGCGGTTCGCTGATACTCTTTTCCCATGCGCTTTCTCAGCAGCCACATTCTCCATTTCTTCATCATGGGCCTCGGCATCTCCGCAGTGCTTGGACTGCTCCATCCCACCCTGCGCCCGGAACGAACCCGAGCCAGCATCCTGAAGCACGCGGCGGGGTTGCTGGGCATCGGTCTGGTACTCGCCTGGGTAATGTATCTCCTGCCCCTCCACCCCATCCGGTTCTAGTTCCAAGTGTTCCGGCGGACCCGCGCCTATCTGAACCAGACCAATCGAACCCTTCGGGCCGCGGGGCTTGCTTCTTGGCGGCGGTTTATCGTGGCCTGCCCTCGCCTGGGGCGCGGCGTGGCCTTTGCCTGGGAAGTAATGAGGAAGTATTACAAGGACGATTGCTTCAGCTATGCGGCGGGCCTCAGTTTCTGGCTCATCATCAGCCTTGTCCCCATGAGCACCCTGCTCTTCAAGATGTTGGGCCTGATCCTGGGTTCCGGAGCTTATGCAGAGGCCACCCAACAGCTGCTTGAGACCATCGTGCCCTTCCTGCCCCCGGGTTTCGTGGCGGATTCCATCCGCAACAGCCAGCAAATCGGCGGCCTGTGGCTGTCCATTCCCGTCCTGGTCTTTGGCAGCTACTGGGGCATCGGTCAGCTCGATACCAGCCTGGCCCATGTTTTTGGCCTCCGGAACAAGAAGCATCGCCAGACCCGCAAGAATCCCCTGGTGCGTCAGCTCTACATCCTGGTGGGCGGGATGGTGCTGCTGGTGCTATTCATTGCCCTGCTGGTGGGCGGAGCCCTCTACCGCCATCTACCCTTCCAGCAAGCAGAATTGCTGCCCTACCTGCCGCCCTTGCTCTGCCTCGTGGTAGTGACAGTGCTACTACAGCACATTCCCCGTCTGCACGTGAACTGGCGCCACGCCTTCCTGGGGGCGACCATCTCCACCACCCTTTGGTGGTTGGCCAAGTGGGGCTTCGCGGTCTACCTCAACCACACCCTCACCTGGGGCATCATGTATGGCTCCATGCTGAGCATGGTGGCAGGCCTGACGTTCTTGTACTACTCCTGCGCCATCTTCCTCCTGGGCGCCGAGATCACGGCCGCCTTCTACCGCCATGAAACCAGCAGCACCGCAGGCATCAAGGTGCCGACCCACCTGAGGGGTACAAGGCAGGATTGACCCTCAGTCCCCATTGTCCCGACCATGCCCGCTGGCCGGAATCTCGAAGCCCTGGGCTCGGTACTCGTTGATCTTGTTCCGTACCGTTCGCAGGGCGATGTCCAGCTGTTGCGCGCAGTGGGTGCGATTGCCTTCAAGGGCAGCCAGAGTGGATAAAAGCCAGAAGCGCTCCAATTCGGGCAACGAGAGTCCAAGGGGCAGTGCCACCAGGGTTCCCAGACTCACCTCCCGGAGAGGGCGTTTGGGATCAGCGATGACCACTCCAGAGGGCAGGTCGGGTATGACCGGCGAAAAGGGAGCGGCAGGGGTACTTTCCGCCTGGGGTTCCGGTGGATCCTCCGGTAGGCCTTCCAATTGATCGGCGTCCAGGAGCCAACGAAGATCCCGCTCCGAAAGTGTATTCATGGGATTCAGCACCACACAGCGCTGGATGGCGTTCTCGAGCTCCCGGATGTTGCCGGGCCAGGGATGGCGCCCCAGTGCTGCAAGAAAGCTCGGCGATAGTTTGGGAGTACTCCGGTCGTTCTCCCGGGCATAGCGTTCAGCGAAATGGGCGGCCAGCAGCACCAGATCCGCCGTCCGCTCACGCAACGGGGGGAGTCGCAGCGGGATCACGTTGAGCCGGTAGTAGAGATCTTCCCGGAAGCGCCCTTCCCGCACCTCGGTGGCGAGGTCGCGGTTGGTCAGGGCGATCAGCCGGACATCGACCTGGATGGGGCGACTCCCCCCCAGACGATCCACGGTGCGCTCCTGAAGGGCCCGCAGCAGTTTGCCCTGGAGGGCCAAGGGCAGCTCGCCGATTTCGTCGAGCACCAGGGTTCCGCCCTCGGCCATTTCAAACCGACCCGGTTTGGCGCTGGTAGCGCCCGTAAAGGCGCCCTTCTCGTAGCCGAAGAGCTCACTCTCTAGCAGGTTTTCTGGGATCGCCGCGCAGTTGATGGCCACAAAGGCGCCCTTGCGCCGGGGACTGGCGGCGTGAATGAGCTTGGCGAGCAGTTCCTTCCCCGTGCCACTCTCCGCCTGGATAAGGATGGTGGCCCGACTGTCGGCGGCCCGACGCGCCAGCGCCAGCGTCTCCGCCAAGACCGGATCCTGGGTGAGAATGACCGGCGCCTCACCCGGCGCCTCGGCCTTGAGGTGGCCCTCGCTCTGGATGGCCTTGCGGACGGCGTTTACCAGTTCGTCGGGACTGAAGGGCTTGGAAAGATAATCGAAGGCGCCCAACCGCATGGCTTCGCGAGCCGTGTCCAGGCTGCCAAAGGCAGTCACAAGCAGGACGGGCATTCCGGGGTCCAGGGCCTTCAGGCGGGCCGTGAGCTGGAGACCATCCATGCCGATCATGCGCAGGTCAGTAACCACCACATCGAAGGCGCCGGGACGGGTCATCCTCAGGGCTTCTTCTCCGCTCTTGGCCTGTTCTGTGACAAAACCGGCCCGTTTCAGACTCATGGCCATGCCGTCCCGCATGCCGGGATCGTCATCCACCACCAGGATCCGCAAAGGATTCGCCATGAGTTCTTCCAGAAAGACCGAGACTGCGTTCGAAAGGGTTATCGGTCCAACGGTCCAGGACTGGAATTTTGACGCATCCGGACTTTTCCAAGACGCTTCGGCCCCTCGCTGGTGGGCGGCTCCCCGCGCACGGGATCCCCGTGCCTTGCGATGAGGAGGTAGAGTTGGCGTCGACTCACTCCCAGGCGGTGGGCCGCCTCCACGCGATTTCCGTAGCTGCGCCGCAGTGCACGATGAAGCAGCAGGCGCTCCAGAACATGAAGGTTGGTGGCTAAATCCTCGGCCTCCAGGGGCAAGGAACCCTCCCCCGGAGCCAGAGATTCCTTTTCCGGCAATTGCCCCAGGAGCTTCCACCGAAGCAACCGATTGTGCAGACCCCGGAGGTTGCCGGGGCACGGCAGGAGGCCAAGGGCCCCGGGCAGAGCCCCCGCACAGCCCTCTGCCTGAGCCAGAGCCGCGAGACATCCAGACACCGAGGCCGGGGCCTCGGTCAGGGTCGGCAACTTCAGGACGAGACACCGGAATTCTATCTCGGAAGGAACCTCGCCGTGGGCCGCCAGCACCCCCCGAACATTGGCCTCGAGCCAGAGGTCCAGGCCCATAGGCCCCAGCAGATCCGCGTCATCGAGAAAGGCAACACCACGGCGTCGCGCCAGTTCGGCCCCCAGGGTACTGATCCCACAGCCCCGGGCGCCCTGCACCCAGATCGGCTCCGGCCGGGCGAGGAGCGCCTCCAGGTTGGGTACCCATTTCTCGGCCCCTGGCAATTGTTCGAGCGGAATCAAGACCGGCTCCAGAGATGCGGGCTGGGGATGAGCGGCTTCATGGTCCCAGTCTGCCACGCGGCGGACCGAATTGGAGGTATGGTAGGCCCATGACAGTCTCCACGGGTTTTCGCACCTATGTCCTGGATCAACTCAGCCAGGTTGCACCAGTCACCACGCGGCCCATGTTCGGTGGGCTGACATTCTTCCACCAGGGCAGAGCCTTCACCCTGATCGCGGAAGAACGCCTGTATTTCAAGGTGGACGAAACCAACCGTGGCGATTTCGAGGCCAGGGGAATGGGCCCCTTCCTGCCCTTTGGTGATCCAGATAAGCCCATGGGTTACTGCGAACTACCTGAGGACATTCTCGAAGACCTCGACGAGCTGAAAGGCTGGATGGAGCGAGCTCTCTTGGTGGCAGCCAAGGCCTGCAATCCCCGAAAGCCCCGACCAAAAAAGGAGAAGGGATGAATATGCCCCTCCCCCCTGAAGCACCTCCTGTTGGCTATATCGACCACCGCATGGCCGTGCTGCGTGAGCACTGGATTGACCACCCCTAATTCGAACGTTGAGACGCTCCCCTGAACCTCCTACTTCTATTCCCCAATGATCTCGTCACCTCCGACCGGGCGCGCCTTTCCGGGCGTCGGCTAGCCCATGTGCGAGAGGTCCACCGCGCCGAGCTAGGCGACACGCTGAAGGTCGGCCTCCTAGAGGGTCCCATGGGTTCGGGTCTGGTGACGCGACTGGACAGCCAGTGTCTGGAACTGGACCTGACCCTGGATCAGCCTCCACCCCCCAAGCTCCCGCTCACACTGGTGCTGGCCCTGCCCCGCCCTAAGGTGCTGAATCGCGTGCTGGCCTCGGCCACGAGCCTGGGGGTGGCAAGAATTTACCTCCTCAACGCATGGAAGGTTGAGAAGAGCTACTGGAAGAGTCCCCGCATGACCGAGGCCAACCTCCTCGAGCAGCGCATTCTTGGATTGGAACAGGCCCGGGATACGATCCTCCCGGAACTGCACCTCCGCCGCCTCTTCCGCCCCTTCGCCGAGGGAGAACTGCCGGGCCTGACCCAGGATACCTTGGCCCTCGTGGGCCACCCCGGGGCTTCAACGCCCTGCCCCCGGCAGGTCGGAGGCCCTGCCACCCTGGCCGTGGGCCCCGAGGGCGGCTGGATCGAGGCCGAACTGGCAAGCCTGCAGAAGGCCGGTTTTCAGCCTGTGGATCTGGGCCCCCGGATTCTTCGCACCGAAACCGCCGTGGCGGCCCTGGTGGGGCGGCTCTTCTGAACCCAGATCATTTGGATTCAGGGCAAAAGATGAACCGCTGAGGCCACAGAGGAAAAACGAGAGGGCGCCGAGAGCAAAGTCCGATCCTGTCCGTATCTTTTCTCTGTGACCTCAGCCTTTCTCTGCGCCCTCTGTGGTTCAGCAGTTTGCTGCAAGCGCCTAAAATCCAGGATGAACGAAGGGGGATTGCCCAGACTGTGATCAGTTCCCGCCCCACCCGCTGCAAAAATGAAAGTTCCAGGGAGATCCCATGACCACCACTCACGAAACTTGGTTCCAGACATTCCGCGCGCGGGCCAAGGGGCTCAAGCGCCACATCGTGCTGCCGGAAGGCGTGGATGACCGCACCCTGCTGGCGGCAGGCAAGATCCTCGCGGAGGACTTCTGCCGCATCACCGTACTCGGTGACCCCACCGCCATGGAGGCCCGAGCCAAGGAACTGGGCGTGAGTCTGGAGGGCGCCACGCTCCGCAACCCAGAGACGGATCCCGACACCCAGACCTTCGCTGCCGCCTTCTTCGAGGCCCGCAAGCACAAGGGCATGACCGAAGAGAAGGCTGCCGCCACGCTGAAATCCCCGCTCTACTTCGGCGGCATGATGGTGAAGACTGGCCAGGCCGATGGCTTTGTGGCTGGGGCTCTGAACACCACGGGTGAAACGGTGCGGGCCTGCCTGCTCACCATCGGCTGCGCCAAGGGCATCAAGACCGTGAGCAGCGCCTTCCTGATGATCCATCCCGACCCCAAGTTCGGTGAGCAGGGCGCCATGATGTTCGCCGATTGCGCCGTCATGCCCGACCCGGACCCCGAGCAGCTGGCGGATATCGCCATCGCCTCCGCCGACACCGCCAAGGCCATGCTGGGCGTGGAGCCCAAGGTGGCCATGCTGAGCTTCAGCACCGCCGGGAGCGCCGAGCACGAGAAGGTGGACAAGGTGCGCGCCGCCCTCAAGATCGTGAGCGAGCGCCGCCCCGACCTCCAGGTGGATGGCGAGATCCAGTTCGACGCCGCCATGATCCCCGCCATCGGCCAGAAAAAGTTCCCGGGCTCCAAAGTCGCGGGCAACGCCAATGTGCTGGTCTTCCCCGACCTCAACGCTGGCAACATCGGCTACAAGATCGCCGAGCGCTTCGGCGGCTGCTCCGCCAACGGCCCCGTGCTCCAGGGCCTCGTGAAGCCCGGCAATGATCTGAGTCGCGGCTGCACGGCGGAAGATGTGGTGAACACCGTGATCCTGACGGTGCTCCAGACCGCGCTCTGAGCTTCGTCCAAGCATGGAAAACGCCCGGGGAACCGGGCGTTCTGCTTGTGCCTGCAGACCTAATACTGTTTGCGTTCAACAGAACAGATCTACCACCAAGGCCGCTTCGCGGCTGCGCCAAGGACGCCAAGAAGGATGACGCGCCGAAAGTGCGTCGGCGCCCCTTGGTGAACCTTGGCGTCTTGGCGTCTTGGCGGTGAATCTTTCGCGTCGAATCGTCCCTATGCAATCTTGCCTATGGAACGCAACTCCGTATAAGTCGATATTTCAGGGCATTTCCCCGGGGCCGCTGGGGCGGCGGCTCGAGCACGATAGCCCGGACTTCGACGTCAAGGATTGGCCGCCACCACGCGGTTGCGTCCTTCGGTCTTCCCTAGATAGAGGGCCGTATCAGCCCGCCGGATCCACTCCTCCAGGGAGGTGTCGGTGGCATTCAGTTCCGCCACACCCGCGGTGAGGGTGACCACGAGGGTCGTGGCGCCGTATTCGAAGGAGGTTTCCTCCACTTGCCGTCGCAGTTTGGAGCCCACCATCATGGCGCCCCCCAAGTCTGTTTCGGGAAGGAGCAGGAGAAACTCCTCGCCACCCCATCGCCCCGCAGTGTCCACGGCGCGCAAGGACTGCTTGAGGATTCTGCCCAACTGACGCAGGACCTGATCCCCGGCATTGTGCCCGTACTGATCGTTGATGCGCTTGAAGTGGTCGAGGTCCAGGATGAGCAGGGAACAGGGTTTCTGATACCGGCGGAATTGGGCTTCCTCGTAGACGAGCTTGGCGGTCACTTCGCGCCGGTTGGAGAGGCCGGTCAGATGATCGGTGCGGGCCGCCTCGTCCAGGCGGCGGTAGGCCACCTGGAGATTCTCGAGGGCTTGTTCAGCCCGGCCCCGCTCCTGCTCCACCCGAGCCAGCACCTGTGCCTTCATCAGGGCGGAAATCGCATGCTCCCGAAAACGCCGGAGCCGGACGGTTTCGGAAGCGGGAAAGGCGTCGGCGCGCGCGAGGCTGTCCAGCACCATGAAGGCCACGGGCTGACCGTCGACGGGGATGGACATGGAAAGCATTGCCTTGGGCACCAAGAGCCCGTCCATGGTCTCCCGTGCAGCCAGAGTCTCGAAGGCCGTGGTGAGGTAGATGCCGTTTTCCAGCTCACGGTCCGGAGACATGTAGCGGTGCACGGCCTGTTCCCTGGGAAGGCGCAGGGTCTTTAGGGCTTCGACCTCCTTGGGGTTGGCGCCGCGGAAACAAACGTAATGGTAATCCCCACGGGTGGCGTCCAGCAGCATCAGGCCGACCATGTCCGCCTGGGGGAAGAGATCCATCGCCCGGGCCGCAATGACATCCAGCACGCCGGGCAGGTCCACTTCGCGATTCAGGCTCTGCACGATGCCGTCCATGGCCTCCAGTTCCCGATTCTGCTGTTCGATCTTGCGGCTCGTGCGGACCTTCAAGCGGAACCGGGCCGCCAGCAGCATCAGCACCGCGGCCAGGGAAAGGGTTCCCACCAGGATCAGGCGGGTGCGCGTCTGGCGCACGGCCTTGTCCTTCTTCAGCAATTCGATCTCCCGGCCCTGACGCTCAACGTCGTAGCGGGTGTTGGCGTCCGCCGCCTTCTTGGCGGCCTCCTCTGTGAAGATGGCGTCCTTTTCTTGGTAGAACTTGCGGTAGAGCGCCAAGGCCTGCTTGGGGTTTCCGGCGGCTTCCGCATAGTCGGATTCCAGCTTGTAGGTTTCGGCACGCATGGCGCGGGTTCCCGCCTTTTCCGTGAGGGCCTTGGCCCTCTCCAGGTAGGGACGTCCTTGGTCGAAGCGCTTCAGGTCTTTGTAGAGATCCGCAAGATTGAAGCAACTCAGGGCGATGGAAGCCTGATCCCCAAGGCTTTCCTTCAGAGCGAGGGCCTTGAGGTGGTAGCGCTCGCAGGCGGCGAAGTCCTTCATCTCGAAGTGCAGCACCGCGATGTTGTTGTAGACCGAGCAGAGGGGCCGCTGATTGTGGTTCCGCTGGTGGATAGCCTCGGCTTCGGTGTAGTAGCGCAGGGCCTTGGGGAAATCCTTCTGGTTCTTGGCGAGCACCCCCAGGTTATTGAGGACCTGCGCCTGCCCCTTGTCGTTCTGAGCCCGCTGATGGATGGCGTACGCCCTGGACCAGGCTTCCTCCGCATCCTGGAAGCGCTTGAGGCGGAAGTTGATAAGGCCCACGGTGGCCAGGGCTTCCGCGCTGCGGAAGGCATCCGGGAGTGCCTCGAAGCGGCGCAGGGCTTGATAGGCGGCTTGCAGGGCCGGTTCGTAGTTCGCCAGTCGCTCCTGCACATCGGCCTCGGCCCGGAAGGCGAAGGCTTGGGCCCGGGGGTGTCCCAGTTGGTCTGCCCGCGCCCGCGCCTCCTGCACCTTAAGGGAGGCGTCCAGGGGCTTGCCAAGATCCATCAGCAGCATGGCCAAAAGGGCCTGGGCCTCCACCACGGTGTCCCCATCCCCGGCCCGTCGCGCCATGTCTGCGGCTTGTTGGGCCTGCTCGAAGGCCTGCTTCGCGTCCCGCTTCTGCAAATCCACCGCCTGGTCCAGCAAGGTCCGCTGGGGACTCGCGGACGCGGGTACAGGGGGATTTCCAAGGCACGCAAAAGGAGCCTGGATCGCAAATGCGACAGAGAGGATGGTCAAACGCATGGACACCCCTGAAATCAGCCCTACTCAACGTATCGGATCAGTTCTCTGGGTGATGAACTCGGATCAACCCTGACCTGCAGGAATCTGCGGGACAGGTGCGGGGAGCACCGCGATCCTCAGCGTGCGGCAGACCGCACTCCAGCCCTTTCCGCCCTCACACCACCGGCGCCGACTCCCCCTGCTTCCCATGCATGAGTTCCACCACGGCCTTGTAGAGGCCTCGGCGGGTCTCGTGGCGCTGGAAGGCGCGGGTGATGTAGCGGGCGCGGATCTCGATGCCGAGGGCGGTGGGCACAACTTGGATGCCGGGAGTGGTGGAGAAGGCCCGCACACGATAGCGGGTGGTGGCCTTGCGCCACTCCTGTTCGGCGACCTCGGCATTGGCTTTGGTCTCTTCATCCACCAGGTGCTGCACACCCTTCAGGATGGGATAGGGATCCTGGCCGGTGGGAATCAGCACGCTGAGTTCGTCCCACATCCATTGACCTGCCGTGGAAAAGTTGAAGTAGTGCCCCTGTGTGGCGTAGTTGTTCACGAAGGCCACGCGACGCCCAGTGGGATGCCCGGAATCACTCCAATTCCCCGTTTCTAGAATGATCGTCCGAAACAGGCCGATCTCCACCACCTCGCCACCCACGCCCTTGATCTCAACCCAGTCGCCCACCCGGATGCCGTTGTGTCCCATCAGCACAAACCAACCAATGAAGGCTGCGATGAGGTCCCGCAGCGCAAAGGTGAGCCCCGCGCCCAGGAGCCCGAAGACCGTTGCCGCCTGCTTGGGGATCCCCAGAACCACGAAAACGACGATCAGAAAGCCCAGGCTGCGCAGGCTGATCTTCACCACCGAGCGATGAGTGCCCGCGCGAAGATTCTCCCTGGACCGCCTCGAGATGAGGAATTCCGCGAGGCGATTGAGCAGGAAAACCGAGGCCATCACGGAGAGGACGATCAGCAAGGTCTTGAGCGTGTCATGAAGGGCCACCCGCTGGTACCCCTCCACGACATTCATCCAGGCGCCGTACACTTCCGTAAGTTCCCGGTGATCCTGGGTGCGCTTCACCAGGGCGGTGAGCTTGCGCTGCTCCTGGGCAAAGTAGCGCATGGTCTCCCGGGCCGTCTCGGAATCCTGCTTGGAGGCATTGTCAGAGCGGGACAAGTCTGAGGCCTGCTTCTTGAGTTCAGTACGGACCTCGTTGTCCTCTTTCATTTTCATCGAAAGAGTCTGCTGGCGTTTGATGAAACGCTCCATTTTCGCTTGGGAATCCCGCTGTGCCTGAGCCAGCAGGGCAGACTTCTTCCGCTGGTTGTTCCACTCCCGGAACCTGGCCAGGAGACTATGAGCAGGCAGGGCCTGCTCCAATGCAACGGCCATTGCAGCGGCTTCGGGATCCGTGGCCTCCCGGGCGGCCTTGAGGCGGCGGATCCGCGCCTGGGGATCGCCTCCAGCCCGCTCGAGTTCTTCGGCGGCCTCCTCCAGTTCTCCCCGATTAAGTTGAAGCTGCGCCTTGGCGATTTCGATCTGGTCTTCCAAACGATCCTGGGCCGGTCCCTTGGCCGTGGTAAGCAGAGTGTTGAGGCGCTTGAGATTGCGCTCGTTCTCCTCCACGGCGGCCTCAGCCCTAGCCTTTTCAGCCTGGAGAGCCTTCAGCTCTTCAGTGGGCGGTGGGGTGCTTTCAGCAATCTGCCGCAGGGCTTCTGCAAAGGCCAGATCCACATCGTGGTTCGCCAGGCGCTCCGCTTTCCTGGCGAGCGCGACCTCATCAGGCGTCCTGGCCAGGAGCGTGAGACGTCGAGCCATGAGCAGGGGCCGCTGGTCGACCCGCCGTTCCCTGGGGGGACCTCCGGCCTTCTTGCCCGGAGCAGCAGATTGGCCATCCTCGGCCACTGGAATCGGTTCGCGGGTCAGCACGAAACCCGTGGTCGCGGTGCCGAGGAGCAGCAGAAGCAGGATGGCGGTAATCCAGATTCGGAGTTTCATGGTGTACAGCCAAGCAGAAAGACCGGGGGGTGGCAACCGAGGGTTCACCGTTCCCGCAGGATGGCCTCGACCAAGCTCAGCGGAAAGCGCACCCCCGCCAGGTAGTCATCAATGCAACGGAGAACAATGCCGGAGCGGGGGCGGAGGGCAATCTCTCCCCGACTCAGCCAGTGACAGGCGAGGATCTGGGGATCCTGGGGATGGGCCCTCAAAGACTCTGGTACCGTGCCCAAGAAGGCCACCCGCAGGTAGTCCTGGCCATTCCGTGCCTGAAGTTGATAGACGCCAAGGAAAGCCTGGGGCTCGAAAGGGAGGCCGGTCTCTTCTCGGGTTTCCCGGACCACGGCCTCCATCAGAGTCTCGCCGGACTCCACATGGCCGGCAGGTTGGTTCAACACTCGTTCGGGGTGCACGCCATCCGTCTCTTCAACCACCAGGAAGCGGCCCTGGCGCTCGATGATGGCAGCAACGGTGACAGACCACGACATGACAACTCCCGGCGGTGGGTCCAGGATTATGGATTCGATACGCCCTGAAATCAGGCCTTGGGCGCGTAGACCTTGGTCGTCTCCTTGCCTGTGAGTACGCGGAGGGCGCCCATGACCAGGGCGAGCATCTCGTTTTCGCCGGGGTAAACCGTGATCCCGACGGGCAGCGCCGCGAGGCATTTCTTCATGTACTCCACCATGGGCTTGCAGCGGGCGATGCCGCCGGTGATGAGGATCTGGTCCACGGGCTCACCGTCGAAGGCCGGCCAGAGGGAGGTGATCTCCTTGGCGATCTGGTAGGCCATGGCGTCCATGACGCGCACCACTTCTTCCTCGCCCGCCAAGTAGCGCTTTTCCAGTTCCATCATGTTGGTGGTGCCGAGCAGATCCTGCATGCCACCCTTGCCCACCAGTTTCTTCTTCACCTCTTCCTTGGTGTGCTGGCCGGAGAAGCAGTAGTCCACCAGGGCGAAACCAGGCATGGAGCCTGCCCGCTCTGGAGACATGGGGCCTTCACCACCGAGACCGTCATTCACATCAATGTAGCGGCCCCGCTTGTGGGCGCCCA
>JFJP01059073.1_pt1 | contig 18453 bp, 14 predicted proteins | sample 431651 | NCBI WGS metagenome assembly JFJP01 (sample SAMN02602958, study PRJNA72255) | Microbial mat metagenome, whole genome shotgun sequencing project. | biome: fresh water; feature: sink hole; material: water; isolation source: purple microbial (photo- and chemosynthetic) mats found in...
ATGAGCCGACCAATGAAGGCGACTTCCCCTCCCGCGCACCAAAGTTCCGCATGGCGGCCGCCAAAATTCAGGAGCGAGGCCTTGGGGCGACGGCCACTAAGGTTGCGCTGCTTGCGCAAGGTGCCGGCAAGGGCCTCCTGCGGGGAGTCGTGAAAAGGCGGATTGCAGACGCACAAGTCAAAGCGTTCTCCCGGCCTCAAAACACCCTCCAGGCAGTGACGCGCCGAGCTTTGCAGGCGCAGTTCGATCGCACCGCGCAGGCCGGGATTGCCGGAGACGATCCCCCGAGCCCAGGCAAGCGCAGTCTCATCGACTTCGGAACCGACGAAAGACCAGCCAAAAGCACGATGTCCCAAGATGGGATAGATGCAATTTGCGCCGACGCCAATGTCGAGCACACGGATGGAAGACCCCTGAGGCGGCTCGCCCGTGGGAGAAGCAGGCAGCAAATCGGCCACATGATGCAGGTAGTCGGCACGCCCCGGAATCGCCGGGCAGAGAAAACCCGGGGGGAGGTCCCAAAGAGAGACTCCATAAAACTCCTTCAGCAAGGCCTTGTTGAGCGCCTTGACCGCCGCCGGATCGGCGAAATCGACGCTAAGATTTCCAAAGGCATTGGGGCCAACGTGAGGCTTGAGTTCCGCGCAGATGCGCGAAAGCCGGGGGAAATCGTAAGGTGCACGATGGGGATTGCGGGGGTGAAGTCCCTCTTTGGCAGTGCTCTGCGAATCGGCCTTGGCGCGCATGGAGCCCGACACTTACGGGAACAGCGAGAGAGGGACAGGCAAAATTCCTTAAACCAGAACTTCAAGCAGTCGACAGACTTCTCGAGGCTTAAGGACGGGGATCGAGCCCATGATCAGGAAATGGCAACACTCTGTGTACCGACAAAATCTGCATCAAGCTTGGGCTCTCCATCCTCCAGAAGCATGGCAATGACCTCCCTCAAGTTCGCGTTGAGCTCATCCAAGGATTCAGCCTGCGAGTGCGCACCTGGAAATCCCGGCACGTAGCCAACAAGAAGCCCGGTTGCGGAATCGCGCTCAACAACAGCTGTGAAATTCCTCATGTGGATAAACTAATGTGAATCGTTTCTTCGTCAACCTCTAGGTCTGGATGAAAGTGGGGACACTTCAGAGTTGCCCAAGCCCCTCCTTTTACCGACCAATAGGGCTCCCATGATCACACCCGACACCTTTTCCCATATCGACAACATCAAGAAGCGCGCCGGCCACTTGTGGAGGTTTCTTTAACGTCGAACAAAAACAGCGCGAGATGGAGGCGATGGAGGCCCAGATGGGCTCCCCCGATTTCTGGGGCAACCAGGAACGCGCCCAGGCCCATATCGCCAGGCTCAACGGCATGAAGAAGGCCGTCCTCCCCGTCGTCGCCTTCCAGAAGCGGCTCGACGACCTCCCCGTCATGCTCGAATTGATCGAGGCCGCCGAGGGAGCCGAAAAGGAAAGCTACTCCAAGGAACTCACCGACCAGGTCGAAGCCATGGTGCTCGAGGCCGACGAGCTGGAAATCGCCTCTTTCCTCACGGGCCAGTTCGACAAGAACAACGCCATCCTCTCCATCCAGGCGGGCGCAGGCGGCACCGAGTCCTGCGACTGGGCCGACATCCTCTTCCGCATGTACACGCGCTGGGCCGAGCGGCGCGGCTTCACCTACGAGGTGCAGGATGTGCAGGCCGGAGACCAGGCCGGGATCAGCAAGGCCACCCTGCTCATCAGGGGCGAAAACGCCTACGGCTACTGCCGTGCCGAACGCGGCGTCCACCGCCTCGTGCGCATCTCCCCCTTCGATGCCAACCAGCGCCGCCACACCTCGTTCTGCGCGGTCGACGTCGTCGCAGAAATCACCGAGGACATCAAGGTCGACATCCCCGACGACGAACTGCGCATCGATGTCTACCGTTCCTCGGGCAAGGGCGGCCAGGGCGTCAACACCACCGACTCCGCCGTCCGCATCACCCACCTGCCCACAGGCCTGGTCGTCGCCTGCCAAAACGAACGCTCCCAGCTCAAGAACAAGGCCTCCGCCATGAGCGTGCTCAAGGCCCGCCTCTACGAAAAACGCCTCGACGAGCAGCGCAGCGAGATGGAGCGCTTCTACGGCGAGAAAGGCGAAATCGGCTGGGGAAGCCAGATCCGCAGCTACGTTCTCCAACCCTATCAGATGGTGAAGGACCTGCGCACCGGTGTATCCACAAGTGACACACAGGGGGTGCTCGACGGGGACCTCGACCGCTACATCTACGGCTGGCTGCGCGCCGGCTCGCCCCGCCACCGCAACAAGGACATCAAGGTGGAGGATTGATGCTCTCCCACTCCAGCCTCCGCGCCTCGCTCGCGCAGCAGCCGCTCTTCGAGAACAAGACCTGGCAGCTCTCCCCGGAGGCCTGGCCCCTCACCGGGGAGCAGGTCGCCGAGCTCGAGCAGATCGGCGCGGCCTGTCTGGAGTTTCATCAGGCCCTGGAGACCCTCTACCTGCGCTCGGCTGCCGGTAAAAACCTGCTCCGCAACAAGGTCCTGCTGGCCCCCTGGGTGGCCGAATACCTCGACCGCGGAAAACCCGCCGAACTGGTCCTCCATGCACGGGACCCACACAACCGGGGAGCCTTCCCCTGCGTCCTGCGGCCCGACCTGCTGCTCACCGATGAAGGCTGGGCCATGACGGAGCTCGATTCCGTGCCGGGCGGCATCGGACTGACCGCCTTCCTCAACCGCCTCTACGAAGGTCAGTCTCCCCTGCTCGGAGCGGGAGATGCGATGGTGCGCAACTTCCACGCGAGCCTCGCCGCCCTGCGGCCCACCGAATCCAACCCGCTCATCGCCCTCGTCGTGAGCGAAGAGGCCGCCACCTACCGCCCCGAAATGGAGTGGCTCGCCCTCCAGCTCCAGCTTCTCGGCAAACGCGTCTTCTGTATCCAGCCCGGGCAGCTCTTTCCCCTGGGTTCCTCGCTCTGCTTCGACCTCGACGGCAACCCTGAGAAGATCGACATCCTCTACCGCTTCTTCGAGCTGTTCGATCTGGGCAACATCAAGACTTCCTCCTTCATCTTCGAGTCCTGGCGCTCGGGAGACATCGCCATCGCCCCGCCCATGCGGCACTTCCAGGAGGAGAAGCTGGCTCTCGCCCTCTTCCACCACCATCGCCTCCACGATTACTGGACGGAGACCCTTCCGGCGAAATCCCGGGAAATCCTCGCGAGGCTCATACCCAAATCCTGGATACTCGACGCAAGCCCCCTGCCTCCCGGCGCCCTGCTCGACGGCCCCCTTGTCAATGGACGTCCCCTCCTCTCCTGGCGCGACCTCGCGCTGGCCACGCAGAGGGAACGCGACCTCATCATCAAGATAAGCGGTTACCATGAGACGGCCTGGGGTGCCCGCAGTGTGATCCTTGGCAGCGACTGTTCGCGCGAGGAGTGGCAATTCGGCCTTGAGCGCGCCCTCGAGCTCGCACCCGCGCACCTGCACCTCCTGCAGGCCTACCGCAAGCCCCGCCGCGTACGCCACCCCGTCTACGTCAGCGATCCTTCCCAAACCGATAACGTGGACGCCATGCACAGCGTCCAGAAGGAAGGACGCCTGCGCCTCTGCCCTTACTACTTCGTCGTGGGCGGCCAGGCACGCCTCAGCGGAGCCCTCGCCACTTTCTGCCCGCCGGACAAGAAAATCATCCACGGCATGCAGGACGCCGCCCTCCTCCCCTGCCGCCTGAATTGATAAGAAAGAGTCTCCGGCCCACCCCATGCCCCTCCATCCTTTTACCACCCTGCTCATCCTTTTCCTGGGGCTGATGGGCTGCAGCGCGAGCCGCCCCACGCCCACCGCGCCTGATGCAGCTCCGCTCAGGATGCCCCGGATCAATCTGAGCGAACCGACTCCCCCGCCACCCAACACACGAGGTGTCCTGCTCGGCATAGATGTGCTCCAGCAACAGGGTTTCAGCATCCTCAAGGGCAAACGGGTCGGCCTTCTCACCCACGCGGCCGGCGTCAACCGCAACGGCGAAAGCACCATCGAAGTGCTCCGCAAAGCACCCGGCGTGAAGTTATCCGCCCTCTTCGCAGTCGAACACGGACTGCGCGGTGAACTCCCCGCCGAACAGACCTACCCCGACCAGCGCGACCCGCGCACCGGGCTCATGGTGTATTCACTTTACAACGGCAAATCCCGCTGGGCCTCTCCCGCACAGCTCGCCGGGATCGATGCGCTCGTCATCGATCTGCAGGACATCGGCACCCGCAGCTACACCTACATCAGCGCCATGCGCTATGCCCTCGAGGCCTGCTTCAAGGCGGGCAAGGAGGTCGTCGTGCTCGACCGTCCCAATCCCCTGGGCGGCCTGAAGGTCGACGGTCCTCCCCTCGACGCCGAATGGACCAGCTATGTGGGCGCCTTCCACGTGCCCTACGTCCATGGCCTGACGATCGGCGAACTCGCACGGATGGCCAAGGAGGCTCCCGGCGTGCTGCGCCTGCCAACTACGACCAAGCCACTCCCCGACGAGCTACGAGCACAGGGCAAACTCACCGTCATCCCCATGAAGGGCTGGAGACGCTCCATGCGCTGGCCCGACACCGGACTGAGCTGGATACCGACCTCACCCATGATCCGGGACTATGCCGCCGTGATGGGCTACCCCATGAGCGGGCTGGGCTGCTACCTCGGCGGCTTCCGGCATGGTGTGGGTGAACAATACCCTTTCCGGGGCCTCTCGCACAAAACCGTCTCCAGCGAGGTCGTGGAGCGCGAGCTGCGCGCCTGCAACATCCCGGGCCTGCGCTTCCGCAAGGTCAGCGTGCAGGTCCCCGGCGGCAAACCAGCCACGGGCATCTTCATCGAAGTGGCGGACTGGGAGGAGTGGCGCCCCACGGAGTTGAGTTTTCATCTCATGCGGCTCGCCTGCAAACTGGAGAAAAACAACCCCTTCCTCAGCACGCCGCAGGGGACCGTCAACGGCTTCCTCCGCCACATGGGCTCGACCGCCTTCCTCGAGGCCCTGCGCAAGGAGGGCTCTCATATCGACGTGGAATCCTGGATACGCGACTGGCAGTCCCGCAGCCGCGTCTACCAGCAGCAGGTCCGCAGGTACTGGTTGTACGAGTGAGCGGGCAGTGCCCCCTCGCGCCCTCCCCGCCGCGCCCCGCCATGCCCTACCTGCTTCTCACCTCCCTGCTCTGGGCCTTCTCCTTCGTGCTGGTGAAAAAGCAGCTGGCGGGCATCGATGCGATCGCGCTTTCCACTCTCAGACTCGGGATCGCCACGCTGGTGTTTCTGCCCTTTCTGCGTCCGAGCAAAATCCCGCCCGCCGCCTGGCTGCGCCTGGGGGGTATCGGTGCGATCCAGTTCGGGCTGATGTACGTGCTCTACCTGCAGTCCTTCGCCCACCTGAAGGCCTTCGAGGTCGCCTTCTTCACCGTCTTCACGCCGATCTACGTCGTGCTGCTCGACGCGCTATTGGAAAGGCGTTGGCGCGCGCGTTACCTCCACGCGGCCCTTCTCGCGGTGGCGGGTGCAGCCCTGGTCCTCACCTACGGAAACCTGAGCGAAAACCAGTGGAAAGGCTTTACTCTCATCCAGGCCAGCAATCTGTGTTTCGCCCTCGGGCAATTGCTCTGGAGACGCGAACGGGCACGGCTGAAGACAAGCCTGCGCGATCTGGAACTTTTCGCCATCCCCTATGCGGGTGCCTTGCTGCTCACGGCCCTGGTTTCCCTTGGCACGACCCACTGGCAGACCTTCACCCTCACGCAAAGCCAGCTCCTCACCGTGGCCTACCTCGGACTGGTGGCCTCGGGCCTGTGTTTCTTCCTCTGGAACCTGGGAGCCGAACGCGTCAACGCAGGCACCCTCGCCGCCCTGAACAACGCCAAGATGCCCATCGCGGTGGCGGTCGCACTGCTCCTCGGCGGCGAACAGGCCAATCTTCCCCTGTTGCTGCTGGGCGGAGCGGCCGTCGGCTTCGCCGCCTGGTGGGCCTCGTGGAAACAGAGCTGAGCCTCCTGAACATATAGAAACTCAGCTCAATCCTCAGGAAAGCGTTGGCAAACGTGTTAGCACCTCTGTTAGGAGTATAAGCGTTTCGTTTCCCTAACTCTTTGCTAATCAAGGATGGTGGACCCTACTGGACTCGAACCAGCGACCTTTTCCATGTCAAGGAAACGCTCTAACCAACTGAGCTAAGGGTCCGCAAAAACGAAGGGGGGCGAGTAAGGAGGATTCGCCCTCAGGTTTGCAAGCGAAAATAGTCGCTCGCCGCCGAGGCATCCAGCGCTATCTGAGCCCTCAGCTCCTCCACCCTCCCAAAACGCTGCTCAGGACGGAGGAAATGCAGCCACTCAGCCACGATCCCATCGCCATACACAAAGGGGCACTCACCCAGAAGATGCAGCTCCAGAAGAAGCCCCCCCCGCTCCTCCACCGTCGGCCGCACTCCATAGTTGCCCACCGCAGGATACCAGGGGCCGCCACCCGCCGCTCGCACACGCATGACGTACACCCCGTGCGCGGGCTTCAACTCCGGCTCCCAGGGCAGATTGAGGGTCGGAAAACCAAGGGTCCGTCCCAGTCGCCTCCCCTCAACTGTGGTGCCTTCCGCAAAATAGGGATACCCCAGCAAGGCGCCAGCCTGGCGCACATGTCCGGCAAGAAGCTGCTCCCGTATCCGGGAACTCGACACAGGCTGCCCGTCCCGCAGCACGGGAGCCGCCACCCGCACCGCGATGCCGCGCTCGCCCGCAAGCACACCCAGGGCATGGACATCCCCACTACGCCGCGCACCGAAGCGCCAGTTGGCCCCCACATGGATCCCCTTCAGCCCAGGCAGGCTTGAACTCACAAAGTCCACAAACTGCTCCGGCGTCATCCGGGAAAGGGCATGGGTAAACTCCTGCTCCACGAGAAACTCCACGCCCAGCGAGCCAATGATGCCGCGTTTGGTGTGGGGGGACATCATCATGCGCGAGCGTTTCTCCGGATTCATGAGCGCGCTGGGATGCGGCCAGAAGGTGAGAACCCCCGAACGCCCGCCTTGCGCCGCAGCCTCCGCCACCGCCGAACCAATCACGGCCTGATGCCCCAGGTGCAGCCCGTCAAACATGCCCACCGCCAGAAACAAAGGCGCAGGTACCGGAAAGGAAACCGCTTCGAGGGAGTGGAAAATCAGCGGGAGCGCCATGAGACGGGAGACAAGGACGGTGGCTGGTTACAGGGCCACGCTGGGCACCACCTCGCGCGGATGCAAGAGCAGGCTTCCCAGTTCCGCATGCGGGGTGGCCTCGATCTCGGCCACCGTATGAGCCTTCTCGATACGAAGCCGGTCGATGCCGGTGCGCCTCAGCGCCGCCAGATGGCCGCCACAACCCAGCTTGTTGCCAAGGTCGTGCGCCAGGGTGCGCACATAGGTGCCCTTGGTGCAGGCGACGACAAAGTCGAAATCCGGAAGCGCCACCCGGGTAAGGTCGAAACGCGAGATGCGGATGAAACGAGGCTCGCGCTCCACCTCCTCGCCCTTGCGCGCGCTTTTATAGAGTGGCTGGCCGTCGATCTTGATCGCCGAAAACATCGGAGGCATCTGGTACTGGTCCCCCATCATTCCCCGCAGGGCGGCACGCAGGTCGTCCTCGGTGAGCGGGGGCACGGGACGGGTCTCCAGAATGTCCCCCTCCGCATCCTGTGTGTTGGTGGTGCCCCCCAGACGCACGGTGCCGGCGTACTCCTTGTCCATGCTCATGAGGTACTGGGACACGGAGGTGGCCTTGCCGATGAGCACGATGAGCAGGCCCGTCGCCATGGGGTCGAGGGTGCCGGCGTGGCCGACGCGTTTCATGCCGAATTTGCGGCGCATGCGCGCAACGACATCGTGCGAGGTGTGGTCGGTGGGTTTGTCCACCAGGAGGATGCCGTCGAATTCTTGCTTGGGTCCGAGCATGGTTTTAAGGCCCTGGGTTGGGTGTTCTGAAAATCGGCGCCACGGAAGCTTTCCCCGCGCCACGAAGTCCTCCTCAGGACTTGGCTGCGGCCTCCACCGCCTGGATCTGAAGCTGCATGGCCGCCACGAGACGCTCGCGAAAATGGGCGATGTCTTTCTTGAGGTTCAAGCCGGCGGCGCAGGCGTGGCCACCTCCGTTGAACTGGGCCGCGATGAGGTCCACCCGATAGGCGGGATCCTTCGCCCGAAGGCTGGCCTTCACGGTGCCGTCCGTGCGCTCCTCGATGAGCACGCCGATCTCCACGCCCTCGATGATGCGCGCGTAGTCCACGAGGCCTTCGGAGTCCTCCACCGAGGCCCCCGTCTGCTCAAACACGCCGACCGGCAAGACCCCGATGCAGGCGCGCCCGCCGCACTCCATCTGAAGACTGGCAAGAAAACGCTGCAACAATCGCAGCTTTGCCAGTGAGTCCTGCTCATAGATGTGAAAGGCGACCTGCGCGGGCACCACTCCCCTGTCGAGAAGTTCCGAGGCCAGGCTGAAGGTCTTGCGGGTGGTGGAATTGTAGCGGAACTGCCCGGTATCGGTGAGGATGCCCGCATAAAGCGCGACCGCCGTCTGCGTGTCCACCGCAAGGGAACAGTCCAGAAACATGCCCGCGAGGATCTCGCAGGTGGCCGAGGCACCCGTATCAACAAAATTATGACGCGCGAAACCGGCGTTGGAGAGGTGGTGATCCACCACGGCCAGGGGATCCTGAAAGGCGGCACGAAGGCGTTCCCCTGCCCTGGCCTGATCGGCACAATCCACGAAGAAGGGGACATAGGCGTCCGCGACGCCCAGGATGTCATCTGTGCGCAGGAAGGGCATTCCCTCGGAGAGGAAGGCCAGGCGGCGTGGGACGGGGTCGGGGTTCACGCACACAACCTCGATGCCCTGGGCAGCCAGCACGCGCGCCATCGCCACCTGCGAACCGATGCAGTCACCGTCGGGTCTCGCATGTCCGATCACGGCCACACGGCGACCTTCGAGGGACTGCAGAAGCGCGGGGAAACGAGGGCTGAGCTGGGGGAAATACATCTCGGAGGGGATCCTCACTCAGTCGTGCTTTTGGGCTGCTTCTCGATCTCATCGAGCAGCTGCAGGACGCGCGCCGCCCGGTCCGGGGTGGCATCCAGGAGCAGCGTGAGCTCGGGCGTCCATTTCATGACGATGTGCCGCCCCACCTCGCGCCTGAGTTCGGAGGTATGGGACTCTATCCACTTGAAACGAGCCTCGATCTGCTCAGGGCTGCCCACGATGGAGACGTAGACCTTGCAGGTCTTCAGATCCTGGGCGATATTGACATCCGAGATGGTGATCATCGTCGCCTCGCTTGCCCAGCGCTTGCGCAGATAGGAACTGATCTCGCGCTGAATCAGTTCGTTGAGGCGGATCAGTCGGGTGCTCATGGGATGCTTCTGTGTTTACTCCGTGGGGAGCGGGAAACCTGATCCGGTGAACTTCGGAGTGCGAAGGGAACGGAGCAGGTCTCGGGTGCCCGGACTCTAAAGCGAGGCGCGGACCTTCTGGATTTCAAACACCTCGATGATGTCGCCGATCTCGTAGCCGCTGAAGTCGCCCAGCTTGATGCCGCACTCCAGCCCGGCGCGAACCTCGTTCGCATCGTCCTTGAAGCGCTTGAGCGTGGCGACCTTGCCTTCGTTGACGAAATCGCGGCCCCGGCGCACGCGCGCGGTGGCGTTGCGGGTGATCTTGCCTTCGGTGACGAGACAGCCCGCCACAAAACCCTTGGCCAGCGGGAAGGTGGCTCGCACCTCGGCCGCACCCAGCTTGACCTCCTTCTGGTCGGGTTCGAGCAGATCGGCCATCATCTCGCGCACCTTGTCGCCAAGCTCGTAGATGATGCCAAAGGTCTCGATCCGGACTCCATGATGCTTCGCGACCGGCGTGACGCCGTTCTCAAGCTTGGTGTTGAAACCGATGATGACAGCGCTGCCTGTGCTGGCCATCAGCACATCGTTCTTGCTGATGAGGCCCACATCGACGGAGACGATCTCCAGGGAGACCTTCGGACTTTTGATACCCTCAAGCACATGGCGCACGGCTTCGGAGGAGCCGAAGACATCGGTCTTGATGATAACCTTGAGCGTCCGCTGCTGATTGGCGGCGATGTCGGCGAAAAGTTTCTCGACGGAAATTTCCTTGGGGACGGCACCGGCGGTGACGGCCACCTTACGCACAGCCATCTGCTCTTCCTCGGCGAGCTTCTCCGCCTCACGGGCGTTTTTCACACCCTTGAAACTGACACCGCTGTCGGGGCAACCGGACCAGCCGATGACGCGCACAGGCGTGGAGGGAAGCGCGACCTTGATGTTCTCCCCCTGATCGTCGAACATCGCGCGGACCTTGCACCAGTTGGCTCCGCAGATAAGTGCGTCGCCGATGTGGAGGGTGCCGCGTTGCACGATCACGGTGGCCAGAGGACCGCGGCCCACGTCGATTTGCGACTCGATGATGACACCCGAAGCCTCGACCTTGGGGTTGGACTTCAGCTCAAGCACCTCGGCCTGAAGGAGAATCATGTCGAGCAAATCGGAAATACCCGTGCCCTTGATGGCGGAGACCGGCACGGTGACCGTCTCACCACCCCAGTCTTCGGGAGCGATGTTGCGCTGCTGCATCTGGGACTTGACCTGGTCGAGATTCGCGCCCTTCACGTCCATCTTGTTGACGGCGACCATGAGGGTGACAGCGGCCGTCTGGGCGTGTTTGAGCGCCTCGTCGGTCTGGGGCATGAAGCCGTCATCGGCGGCCACCACGAGCACGGCGATGTCGGTGACGGAGGCACCGCGGGCGCGCATCTTGTTGAAGGCGGCGTGGCCGGGCGTATCCAGAAAAGTGATCTTCTTGCCGTTGTGCTCGATCTGATAAGCACCGATGTGCTGGGTGATGCCGCCCGCCTCGCCTGCGGCCACGTTGGCCTTGCGGATGGCGTCGAGCAGGGAGGTCTTGCCATGGTCGACATGGCCGAGGATGCAGACGACCGGAGGACGCGGCTCGGTGTTGGCCTGTTCGGAGGCCTCGTCCTTCTTCTTCTTCTCGGCCTCCTTTTCCTTGACGGACTGCTGGGGCACGACGACATCGCCGCGGTGCTTGATCTCCAGCATGAAACCATGTTTCTCCGCGACCTTGACGGCGACGGCCTCGTCGAGGCCCTGCGTCATGGAGGCGAAAATACCCATCTCCATCAGCTCGGAGATGAGTTTGAAAGGCTTGAGCCCGAGGGCGGTGGCGAAGTCGCGCACCACGATGGGCGGCTTGCAGTGAATGAGGCGCACCTCTCCGGGCACGCCGGGGGCCACGGGGATGGCTGCGGTGCTGGTCGCTGCAAAGGCGCTGGGGCGTGAGCTCGGTAATGCCGGAGGAGGCATCGGCGGCAAGGGCACCGGGCGGCTTACAGGGCCCGCGACCGGAGGAGGCGGCTTGGGAGCCGTGGCCTGAGAAATAGGGGGCGGGAGCACGGGGGCCGACTGCCTCAGGGGAGCTGGCGCGGGTGCTGGAGCAGACGCAACCGGAGCTGCGGGAGCCGGCTTGACAAAAACAGGAGGCGGGCTGGAGGGAGCGGGTTTTAACGGAACAGGAATGGAAGGCGTGGGCTTCGGGCCAAAACCACTGGGGGCCGACGGACGCGGGACTTGCACGCTGGGCGGCGAGGAAGGGCGCGGCGGGACGACGATCGCGGGAGGGGCCTTGGCTGCGGGAAGCGAAACAGGCGGAGGAGACGAAGGGGCGGCCTGAGCGGGGCTGGCCGGGGTTGCCGGACTGGGGACATGCGCTGGGGCGGCTACAGGGGCCGGGCTTGCGACGCCGCTTTCCAATGCGGCCTTGTCGTCGCGTTCCTTGCGTTCGCGCACCAGGTCATCAGGCGTCTTTACGAAAGCGCCGGTGGGATGCCTGAGCTTTGAAGCTGCGTGAGGATCCTCAACCACAGCGGCGTGGACCTCGACCGGAGGCTCCACGTGCACCGGTGTGTACTTGCCCTTCAACTCCTCCACAAGTGCCTCGGCCGAGATGTTGTCGATCGTGCTGGAGACGCTTTTGACGTCAAATTTGCGCTCCTTGAGCATCGACAACAATTCCTTGTTATCGATGCCGATCTTCTTGGCGAGTTCGTGGATGCGGATGCTCATTCGTTGGCTGTCTGCTGTCGGGGGAGGGCGTGTAACAGGATTCCGGATATCAAACGGCCTGGATGCGGGACACGATGACGCTGGCCTCTTCGGGGGTGAAACCCGCGTCCACCAGGTCGTCCGCACCCACACCCTCGAAGGCTGCGGGGGAATTGATGCCCATGCCCACCAGTCGGGCTGCGATGGCGGCGTCGAAGCCGAGGGTGCGCACCAGCATCGAGATGGCGCTTCCGCGCGGATCATCGTCGACGGTGCGGAATTCCTCGATGTCGAGCTTCCATCCAATGAGGCGTGAGGTGAGGCGGGCGTTTTGCCCCTTGCGACCGATGGCTACGGCGAGATCGTCGGCCACCACGCGGATCTGGATGCGCCGATTCTTCTCGTCCACGGTGATGTCGCGCAGGACGGCAGGCTTGAGGGCCTCGATGACCATCTCGCGCGTATCCGGATAAAATTTGATGATGTCGATCTTCTCTCCGCCCAGTTCGCGGACAATCGTCTTGACGCGAGCGCCACGGGCACCGACGCAGGCACCGACTGGGTCGACCTTGGGATCGGTGGAGATGACGGCGATTTTGGTGCGGTAACCCGGCTCACGGGCAAAGGCTTCGATCTTGACGGTGCCGTCGGCGATTTCGGTCACCTCGAGTTCGAAAAGTCGGCGGACAAACTTGGGGCTGCCGCGGCTGAGAATGATTTCGGGACCACGAGGAGTCGTCTCGATGTTCATCAGCAGGCAACGAATGCGGTCGCCGGGCTGATATTCCTCTCCAGGGACCTGTTCGCGGCCAGGAAGCACCGCCTCGGCCTTGCCCAGATCGATAAAAATGTCTCCGCGCTCGCGACGGCGCACCGTGCCCGTCACGATATTGCCAACCATGTCCTTGAAGTCGTCGAAGATACGATCCTTCTCAAACTGGCGAATCCGTTGCATCACCGCCTGCCGTGCAGTCTGAGCTGCGATGCGGCCCAAGGTGGATGGATCAATTTCGCGTTCAACGACTTCGCCCAGCAAGGCTCCGGGCTTCAGAGCCTGGGCCTTCTCCAAATGGATCTCGACCTTGGGGTTGCTCACGGAGTCGACAACCTTCAGCAGCGCCCAGGCAGTGAGTGCTCCGTTCTTTGGATTGATGTCGATTCGAAGTTCCTGTCCGGAGTTCACCCCTTTCTGCGCAGCAGTCTTGAGGGCATTGGCAATCGTGGCGATCATGTCGGCACGACTGATCCCCTTTTCTTTCTCCATATACTCCAAGACGGAAAGGATTTCGTTGCTCATAGGTGGTGTTGCGGGACAAAAAAAGCGGGCTTGAGGGCCCACTTGCTTTTGGGAAGTGAGATTTCTGAACCGCACAACCTATCGGGCGCGACGAAACGATGTCAAGCACTGCAACCCACGGCCTTCATAACAGATGCATTCTTCGCACTGAGGCTGCTTCGCTTCTCATATTCCTGCAACCATCCCACCAGGCCCTGCACCTCCCGGTTGCAAACCGCCTGCGCCCGCCTGGAGTCCGCCTTAAGAATCCGCATCAAGGGGATCAATCCGCCCATTCCGTCTCCAGCCAACCAAAGCCCCCACCAAGACCTGCAAGTCTCCGCACTCGCCTCTCCCTGGGCTGCAAGCATGGGCAGCGCGGCGTCACATAAAAAAGCGTCCCAACGAGGACCCGGAATGGTCTGGGCAGCGAGGTGCCCGAGCAGTTCTGCGCGCAGAAGCTGGACTGGCCTTCGCCTCAGCGACTCCTGACAGGGAGCCAGGCGCAGGGCCTCAAGATCTTCGGGCCAAGTCGGCCTTGCGACACACCAACTATGATACTGACGGAGGCGCAGGTGCGGATGGTTCAAAGGACGCACCCCCACCAAACGCCAACGATCTCGAAAGGCGTTAAAAACCTCCGAGACGCCAAAACCAGAGGCGGTCCAGGACTCGAAGGGATACCGTCCGGCTACATCCAGCATGGCAGCCCGGTTGAAGCGGTAGCCAAGACATTCCAAGGCCGCGTGGTGGCAGGCCTCCTTCCAGCCGAGCAATTCAATGCGCCGCCTGGCATGGCAGACCTTGGCCTCCCAACGCTTTTCAGCATGGTGACAAATCCGCTCCCGCCGTTGCTCGGCACTGAGCAGGGAGAAACTCTCCTGCGCCGCATCCAGTGAACGCCCTGCGAGCCGTTCCGCAGCGTCATCCAAAGCATAGGTCTCCAAATCGAAGGGCAGCAGGGGAAGCAGGGTGAGCAGAGGAATTTCCCTTTCTCCATGAAGGGTCCGAAAGTCCCCGGCGGCAGGAAACAGGACTGCGTGCAAGACCACTCCAGCGTAAAGAGGATCCAGCCCATGCCCGTGATGCACCCAGTCACAGGCATGCAGGTGCAGCTCCACATCCCCCTCGATCACACGGCCTCCTATCCGTAGCCGGGCACCCAGAAAATCCGGCCCGGCAAGACGGTTCCATCGGCCGACAAACAGGATTTCCACCCGTTCCCCACGCTGACTTACAGCCCTGCTGCGCTCAAAACGCCCCCGCGCCCAGATACGCTGTAGCAAGAGTTCAGGGAAAACATAGCTTCCCTCCAGGCCCTCCATCTCCTCCACCCTGCCCAATTCAATTCCTTCGCATGCTTCCATGCGACATTTAAAGTATTTTTTATGTCACTTTGTCAAATTATTTTTGCCTTATTTTATATCACGACTCACAGCTCGGCATCAGGTTCAATGCAAAGTGCCGTTCCCGAGGCATCGCAGGCTGCCTCGTCCACCCAGGCGGCAAACGCGATCATCGCTGCATTGTCTCCGGTGTGTTTTGGAAGGGCGGCAAGGAAAGGCAGGCCCTGGCGTCGGGCCGTGTCCTGCAGGCGCTCACGGAGGGCCAGATTGTTGGCCACGCCGCCGGAAAGTCCAAGGCTGTGGTAGGGCTCAGGGGCCCTCTGGAGCGCGACGCGCGTCTTACGTGTGAGCGCATCGACGACCGCCTCCTGATAGCTTGCGCAGAGGTCTGGCGTGCGGAGTCGCACCTCCTCCTCGGTCATTTTTTCGATCTGGTAACGCAGACTGGTCTTGAGGCCCGAAAAACTGAAATCCAGCTGACTGCGCGGGCCGATGCCCCTGGGAAAATCAAAGGCGTCCCTCCGCCCTCCGGCAGCGAGGCGCTCCACCAGGGGTCCTCCGGGATAACCCAGCCCGAGCAGTTTCGCGCCCTTGTCCAGGGCCTCGCCGGCCGCATCGTCGCGCGTGGAGGAAAGCACGGTAAGGAGATGATCGCGGCCGATGGAAAACAAAAGGGTGTTGCCACCTGAGACGATCAGTCCGAGGTGGGGCAGGTGTTTTTCCAATCTCAGGGAAAACTCCGGAGGGGCCTCCGCATGGAGCGGGATGAAGGGGGACCAGGCGTGGCCTCGGAGGTGATTCACTCCGAGAAGGGGCCTTCCCAGTGCGAGCGAGAGGGCCTTGCCCGTAGCCACACCCACGGCAAGGCAGGCGGCGAGGCCCGGACCGCGCGTCACGGCGATTCCCGAAATCGATGCCCAGGAGGCGAGGCCGGTGACCTGCCCCAGAAGCGGCCCGAACTGGCGCAGATGCTCGCGCGTGGCGATGTCCGGCACCACCCCGCCATGCTTCCCGTGCAGCACAACCTGAGAGTGTATCCACTCACCTATGACACCGCGCACGGGATCGAACAGCGCGACGGCCGTCTCGTCGCAGGAACTTTCAAGCGCGAGGATCATGTCAATTTGTGCTCCGCCCCGCATGTGGTCCAGCGCCGACCCTTAGCCCTCGTTCGAAAAGCAGGCGCTGCGCCTTGAGGATAGCCAGTGCCGTCTCCAGCTGGCGATCGACTGGAGGGGCTTTCCCCTGGCGCTGGACAAAATCCTCTCCCGACTCTCCCTCCGGCCGGACACGCCATTGCCAGAGCGCCTCATCCTCGGCTGGAGACATCACCACCTCCACGGCGGGCTCGATGCCCTTGCCGTGGATGCGCACGCCGCTTGGCGTGAAATACCAGGCTGTCGTGAGCCTCATGCCCTCGCCATTGCGCAGCTTGAAGATGGTCTGCACGGAGCCTTTGCCAAAAGAACGCTCGCCCACCAGCACGGCCCTACCCGTATCCTTCAGCGCTCCGGCGACGATCTCCGCTGCGCTGGCACTGCCGGAGTTGATGAGCACCACAAGGGGCAGGCTCAGAGGCTCGCCCTCGAGCTCCGATCTGAAATCCTCGCGGTCCTCCGCACGCCTTCCCTTCGTGTACGCGATGAGCTGCCCCTTGGGAAAGAAGGGCTCCGCGACGGCCACCGCCGCATCGAGCAGGCCGCCGGGGTTGTTGCGCATGTCAAGAATAAGCGACTCCATGCCACCCGCAAACAGGGTGTCCAAAGCCTTGCCAAATTCCTCGGCGCTGCGGTCTGAAAACTCGCTCAACTGGAGATAGCCGATGCCGTTCCCGAGCATGCGCACATCGCGCACACTCTTGATGCGGATAGTGTCGCGCTCAATGGGGATCAGGAGTTCTGCCACCACGGCCTTCCTGCGCACATGGAGCACCACCCGGGTGCCCGGTTCCCCCCTGAGCAGTTGCACGATGGTCTCCATGGAATCCTCGGGCCCGAGGCGCCGTGAATCCACCGCCACCACCTCATCCGCACGCCGAATGCCGGCTTTCCGGGCAGGGCTGTCGGGCATCGCGGCGATGACAACAAAGGCTTTCTCCCTGCGCTCGACCTGGATGCCCACCCCGCCGAAATCCCCCCGCATCTCCTCGTCGAGTTGCTTGAAGTCCTTGGCCTCGAGAAACTCGGAGTGGGGGTCCATCGACTCCACAAGACCGTGAAGCGCCTCCTGCGTGAGGCGCTCATAACCCGCCTCCCCTTCCTCGACATGATTCTCATGCACGAGGCGCAGAACCTCCTTCACATAGTCGGCCGAGCGGTTGAGTTCCCGGTTGGGGAAAAGGTTCAGCGAAAAGGCCAGCCTGGCGGATCCCGCCGCCAGGGTGAAGCCGAGGAGGGCGGCACCGAGAATCTGAAGAAATCGTTTGCTCATGGTTTGTCGGGCGCCGTGTGGGACACCCTCACTGGGGCGTCAGATAGGCCTTCAGGTTGAGCATTTCGAGCGAGGAATTGCGGTCATCCGTCCAGACGAGATCTCCCGGAGCCTCGGCAAGGGAGGCGCGCTGCAGGGTGCGGCGCACGCGTGCGCCTTCCTCCTCGAGGGGGAACCAGCTGATGAGTTCCTCAATGTGTTCGTGTCGGCACACGATGATGTAGTGCGTGAGGGTGGGGTCCCAGTCGCGATCGCCCGCAGTCTCGCGGATCTCCGTGCTCACATTGAGCGTGGAGTAACCCGCCCGCCGGGCGGTGGCGGCGACCACGGGGAAAAGATCCGAATTGCGGTTCGAGGCGTGGATGAGCAGCAGGCCGTTCCTGGGCAGCAGGTGCTGGAAGTAAAGGTTGATCGCCTCGGTCGTCACCAGATGGGCCGGGATGCCGTCGCCGCTGAAGGCGTCGATGAGCAGCAGGTCGAAGTCTGTCTTCGATTCCCGGATACCGCGCCTGCCGTCGGCGAGCACGGTCTCGACCTTCCCCCGGGCGTCGGAGAGATAGAAAAAATGCCTGCGCGCGATTTCAAGCGCCTTGGGATCGATGTCCCAGAAGCGATAGGTGTCTCCAGCTCTCGAATACGCGGCCAGCGTACCCGCGCCCAGGCCTATGACGCCGACCTGCATGGCTGGGCGGTCCGCCTGGAGCCGCTGCAGGACGACGCCGGCGGGAGTGCTGTCGCTGTAGTAGAGCGTCGGGTGCCTGCGCGCCTCGGGTGTCTGGATGAGCTGGGAACCGTGGGCCGTGGTCTCGTTGGTGAGAACCACCCCCGCGCCATGCTGCTCGAGACGCACATTGGAGGAACCAAAGAGGTTGCGGTAGAAAAAGACGGAGTCCTTGCCTCGAAAATCCAGGTCCTGCCTCCAGACAAGGACCAGCACCGGGGCCGCCAGCAAAAGGGCGAGCACGGGCGTCCGCCACGAATACCCCAGCCCCAGGAGTCGGGAAGCCCCCGCGATAAGCAGAAGTGTCGAAATCGTGATGAACTCAAAGGGTCTGGAGAGCAGCGCGGGAAAGAGAAAAGCCGTGCAAAGCCCCCCCGCCACGCCACCGGCGGCGAGCACCAGATAGAACAGGTCGAAGCGCCGCGCGGGCCTCAGCTCGTGCAACAGGGCGTTGCCCAGAAAACTCCCCGCACCGCTCAGGGACAGGAGACACAGGACGGAGGAACCACTCACCGTCTGCCCGCCCACACCCTTGAGCACCATGAAGAGGTAAAGACTCACCC
>JFJP01041100.1_pt1 | contig 18452 bp, 16 predicted proteins | sample 431651 | NCBI WGS metagenome assembly JFJP01 (sample SAMN02602958, study PRJNA72255) | Microbial mat metagenome, whole genome shotgun sequencing project. | biome: fresh water; feature: sink hole; material: water; isolation source: purple microbial (photo- and chemosynthetic) mats found in...
CATTATTGGGCATTATTTTATCCATGTCATCAATCTCCTACACTATCATACTTGTCTTTTTGGACAAAATTTCAGTCAACATACTTTTGTGGTCGGGGCTGAGGTGCTGCACATAAATAAAAGCCATGCCCGTGTCGGCAGGCAGATATTTTAATAACTCCATCATGGCCTCCAATCCACCTGCTGAAGCACCAATGGCAACTACCGGGAAGGAATTTTCTTTCACTACTGCTTTTGCAGGTGATTTCATTTTTGTTGAAGTTGCTTTCATTTCAATGTAGAGTTTTAAGGTTTTATCAAGTTATGTGACCAAGTTGAAATTTACATTCATCGATAACATTTTATTTAAAGAACTTCAAATATAACACTTTTAAATATCAATTTCCTGCAATTTGGTAAACTAAAACGAATTAAAGTATAAATATTTGATTAATAAGGTTTTTATTTGTGAAGTATGACAATAATAAGAGGTAAATAGTTATTTAGTCTTGTCAAATTTAAAAATCTACAAAAACCTTCACTGGTTTTAGATTGAAAAACTGCTACAGTTTTTACGCAAATATATCGAAATTTATCATGAGGCAAAAATAACTTCAGGGATTTTTTTAATGACCTGTATACTTTATATAAATATCTGAATTTCAAATTTGAAAGTTCCGCGATTTTAATTAATCAGATTTTATTTCTTTTTCACTTGTTTCAATCGTTGATAAATAAACACATTCATCATTAACAACAAAAAATAGTAGAAAAAATCCTCAAAAGGAATAGTATAAAGTTTAAAACCTGTTATATGCAAAGTATTATACTCTACAACGGGGAACGAAGTAAGCACGCCGTTGACTACAATCATAGGTATAAGGCAAATGACGAAGGTAAGGAAGAAATGAGTTATGTGATTTAAAAACCATTTATTCAGGAGTAAAAATGTAAGGACCAAGGCATTGAAAGTAAAGTTGAAGAATGTATATTTATTTTGATAATAGATTATGGCAAGTACAACAAAGATGAAGTCGAGTGCAATAAAAATCCAAAAAAGTTGCTTGGTGTAGTCCGCTTTTGGAAAGTATGAGTTAATTACTTCGTATACAAATATACTGCAATAGGGGATGACAATAAAGAAGAGCCATTCCTCCAGGGGTAAATTAAGAATTTTGAATCCCAAAGTGTATGCGTCATTAAATGACCAAATTCCACGACTTGTAAACCAAGCATCCCAAATAATAAAAAAAGTGCCTGGAATAATTGTTGCAATAAAAACCTTACCCCAATGTTTATAAAATGCTACCCGTTTGTCAAAGCTAAAAGCAAAAGGGAATATCAGGCTTGAGATCATTAAAATGAGATAAGTATATTTTTCTATCATTATTAACTATTTTACTTAAATTATCAAATATAATAAATTTAACAACTCATAAATTGTTATGTTCAATTTGTGAAAATAATTATCGTAGTAACTTACAATAAAATTGTTATGGTAAAAATTATGACTAATTTTGCTGATATTATTTCGCAAATCTAAAGATCTGAAAAATGGGTATTTTTATTGCACTTATTATCATGCTTTGCTGGGCATTGCATTTAGCATTTATGCTTCTTATGCAACCTGTAAATTTGCTGGATCCCTGGTTTTGGGTTAACATGCTTATTCAGACCTGGCTTTTTACAGGTTTATTTATCACTGCCCACGATTCAATGCATGGTGCCATAACTACACACCGTAAACTTAATTATTTTCTCGGATTTACTTCCACTTTGCTTTTTGCGGGCATGTGGTATCCAATGCTTATCAAAAAACACAAGTTGCATCATATTCATGTAGCCACTTCCCTCGACCCTGATTATCACACAGGTCATCAGAATTTTTTTGCTTGGTGGTTTTCATTTATGAAACAGTACGTTACAATTTGGCAGATTCTTATAATGGCGGGATTATTTAATATAGGATTGCTGTTTTTCTCAGAAATACAACTGATTGTACTTTGGATAATTCCTTCTATACTTGCTACTTTTCAGCTTTTTTATTTTGGAACCTATTTACCACATCGATTGCCACATACTACCCAAATGGGGATATACAAGTCCCGTTCATTAAATAAAAATCATTTTTGGGCCATGATTTCGTGCTACTTTTTTGGTTATCATTATGAGCATCATCATTCGCCACAAACGCCATGGTGGAGACTTTATAAGATAAAAAAGTGAAATTACTATAAATATGCTTATCACATTTCTCAATATTGTATTGTTGAGAAGAAATAATATCCATTGATTATTAGCAAAAATCTGTTCTCAAAAACTGTATTTCGTTTTTTAATAATTTGTAAAGATTAAAAAAAAGAGCATTTCAACAACCTTTATTTCTTAACTATTTTTGTTCGATAAATAAAGACCTGATGAGCAATAAAGTTGCTTACAATGCTTGGTTTAGTCCATTTTTCCAAATATCTTTTCCATGGCTTGGGTGCGAAAATCAAAAATTTCGTGAAGTTGTTTTTTAATAAGAATTGAATTGGCAATGGAGCCTATAAAGCCGAATGGTGGCTCGTATGAAACAATATCAGTCATTAGCACACCACCTTCAATGGCTTCAATTTTATGCTCGTGATGCCACATCGAATAAGGACCAATGCGTTGTTCGTCAACAAAATATTCTTTTTCTTTCACTTGAGTTATTTCTGTTACCCAAGTCATTTTTATTCCTAAAATCGGACTTACTTTATAGCTGATTATCATTCCGGGATACATTTTTGAAGATAAAAATCCGGAAGTAATATCAAACCCCATGTGTTTAGGAGTTATTTTTTTCAGGTTTGCAGGCGATGAAATGAAATCCCATATTTCATCAAGTGTAGCCGGAACTTTTTGTGTTTTTGTTAGCTGATAGAATCCCATAATTAAATTGCAATTTTGTTTATCATTCCTTTAAATATAAAACCGTGAAAAGGCATAACCGAGTACCAGTAAATTCGTCCCCATAAACCATGAGGGCGGAAAGTAGCGGTTTGGTACAGCTCACTATCCTTTATCCTGAATTCGAGCCACGCCTCGCCGGGAAGTTTCATTTCTGCGAACAACAACAGTCTTTTTTGCTCTTTGTCTGCTACTATTACTCGCCAAAAATCAAGCGCATCGCCAACCGAAATTTCATTCGCATTTTTTCGTCCACGTCGCAGTCCCACACCTCCTGACAGTTTATCAATAAAACCGCGTAATTGCCAAAGCCAATTGGCATAATACCAACCTCTATCACCCCCAATTGACCAAATATTTTCTAATACTTTTTGTTCATTGTCAATAGGTCGAACTTTATTATCAATAAAACATCCAAAAGCCGGTACCTCAATCAGATTAGAAATACCATTTTCTAACACATTACTCGACAGAGCATCTGTCCAACTTGAAGTTACTTTTTGAATAGCAATATGATTGAATGCAAATTGCACAGCCTCATCGTAGGTCAATAATTTAATTCCAAGTGTTTCATGCAGATTATTTTTTCGGGCTATAACTTCTACTTTCATGCTGTTTACAAGATGTACAGCCAGCCGATAGGAGGTGGAGGTTACAAAATAAAGCCAGTATGACGAAAGTCGGGGTGTCATAACCGGAATTGTGATAATTGTTCTTTTCAAATTCCGAATTTTCGCAAATTTCAGAAGCATTTCTTTGTATGTTAGCACTTCATTTCCCGCAATATCGTAATTTTTATCAAATGTTTCTTCACACATCAACACACCGCTCAAAAATTCGATTACATTGCGTACTGCAATGGGTTGCGATTTTGTATTTAACCATCGTGGTGTAATCATAACAGGCAGTTTTTCAACAATATCACGCATAATTTCGAAAGAAGCACTACCGGACCCTACTACAATTCCGGCTCGTAAGGTAGTGAGATGATAATTCTCTGATGATAAAATTTGCTCCACATCATGTCGGGATTGAAGGTGTTTCGACAACTGATTTTCATTAACAATGCCACTGAGGTAAATGAGTTGTTTTAAACTCGTAGTTTCAATATATTTTTTGAAATTTTGAGCTGATTCAGCCTCCATTTTTTTGAAATCGCCACTGGGAGCCGACATAGAATGGATTAGATAATATGCCGCATCAATGTCTTTTGGGATATTTTTTAGCGTTTCTGCTTTCAAAAAATCGACTTCGACCACTTCTATTTTTGTTGTATTGTATTTAGAAGAATCAAACCGTTGCTTATCACGCACGCAGCAAATGACTTGATGGTCTTTTTCGAGCAAAACTGCCAGTAATCGCTGTCCGATATAACCTGTAGTGCCGGTAAGTAGGATTTTCATTTATTAAAAACTTTAATCAATTCAATTTTATATAATTTTTATTGTTAATTATTGCTCAACAGCAATAATAATAGATCCTTTACCTCTTTGGTCGGAGTAATAGCTATTGCCATCAACCCCACAGGCTATTATTAGTTTATTGGAAACCACTCTTAAACATTTTAAGCTACTACTTTGGTTTAAAAAACCTGTTTTATAAAGGGTATTGCCGTTAGTAGGTGTTATTTTGTTTATAGTTATTTTAGTATCTATCGTTGGATTTGCCACATATACCTGGTAATAATAATTACCATCGTCATCTACATCTTCGGTTTCCGTTAAATAAAAACCAGTATTTAAAAAACTATTTTGCACTTTAAGGGTGAGCACTTTAGTAGCAATATCATAAACAAATGTGCTAATCATTCTTCCATTTCCCAGAGGGAAATAGTTCGCTGAATGAAATACGGTACCAATTATTTTAGTACCAGCACTATTTCTTTTTGTAACTATACGGCTTGTCGGTTTATAATTCCAGGGAGAATTTGATGGAAGATATTGGGAAAATAAATTCATTTGTACTTTTGCTAAAACAGTATTTGAATTAAAATCCAATACCAATAAACTATCCGATTTCAAAGCTAAAAATGCTATGGGGCCTCCATTTATTGGCATTTCTACGCTTGAAGCAATTGCCTGATTATTTACTTTTTTTGCAACATAAGCATATTGTTTTTCATTACCAAAATATCTTACACCAAGATTTTGTCCTGAAAATTCGTAAAGACCTTGACAAAGTGCTTGCCTTGTTGCATAAATTTTTTCAAAACCATTCCCTTCGCCAAATGTCATACGTGGCCAATTAGGGTCGTTAGTTTTATCGCCATAAATAAATTGAAGGTCGGAATACACTAATTTATCGGTATAAGGCACTAAATCAAACTCTCCACATCCAAAACCAGATTGTCCAATATAAGTTATTTTTACTTGAGCCGGTATTCCAAATGTTTCTACTGTATCACCTGTAGTAATATTTATTTTTTTCCTGTAAGCAGTATAATCAGCTGGTGCACCATTCGCATTTGCATTAGCATACGTAAACGCAGTATTTATATAGCCATCAGAAGTTATGGTTAATTTATTTAGGTTGAAGGCGCCCAAGCCAACTCTTTCAGATTGCATTCCCCATACTTTTCGCATTCCTTTACCTTCTATAAAAAAATCGGAACCAATGGTAGTTGTAGAAGGAGTGTTATCATCATTATTGCAAGAAAATAAAAATACTAGTGAGAATAGAATAAGTACATGGAAAATTTTATTTGTCATAATTTGTAATTTTTATATAGAAAATTTAAACTGTTCATTTATAATATATCCAGGAAAGGGAATATTTCAATAAATTTTAAATCATAACAACTCAAATGATAAAAAAGTTTCAATTATGTTTTTAATATTGAAGGTTCTTAAAAATGGTTACTAACATGTTTTTTTCGAAGTCAAAATATAAAACTATCGTAAATAAAATTCATATAAAATTAGTAATCCAATATCATATCATATTGTAAATATGATATATAAGAGTTTAATTAAAAAAAATGAATGCGTAGATATCCAGTAAAACATCAACAATTTATTTCCTTCATTATTTTCAAGAAGTAAGGAGTCTTTGATAAAGAAATAGTGACTAAAATAAGCATTTAACCTTGTTTTTTTATTCAACGTATCGGGCTGTCGTGTTATATTTATTTCTCTTTTTTGGTATTTTTTTTGGTATACTTGTATTTCTTTCAAATATTTTGCACATTTAAAAAAAGAATGTATATTTGTGACGGTTAAATGTGAAATATATTTCCCTTTTGTGGCTGGAATTAATTGATTGAATGCATCTTAGAATAATTATTTTTCGATAATATTTTTTTGAAGTTTACAATCGTCCACCATATCATTCAGTTGTAGTTCCTTTTCAATATTCAATGTATTTAATGAAGGAATTTTCAAAATTCCTTCATTAACGAATTCTGTTGAACTTTTTAGATTTTTTCAAAAAATTCAAATATAAATCAACAATTAGTAAAAAAATTATTCATTATGTCCAATCAAAAAGTATTTCAAGCAACACCCGAAGCAAAAGCAAAAGCAGCACAATTGCGACTTTTCGCTATTCTTGCCTGGTTGGTAGCCATTGCAGGCGAAATTTTTGCCATTTTTAAACTCATTAACAACGAAACACTTGTATGGTTGATTGTTGCCATTGTTGTTATCCTTATTTTAGCAATAGTAGGTAATCTTTTGTGGAAAAAAGCCAATCATGATGATCCTCCTTCTGAAGCCAATAAAGTTTCATTTTTCCTTAAAAGTCAGTTGGGTGCAATCATGTCGGTTTTGGCATTTTTACCATTGGTAATTTTAATTTTTACCAATAAAAATATTAATGGAAAAACCAAAGGTATTGCGGGAGCAGTAGCTGTTGTAGCATTACTTGCAGCAGGTATTACAGGCGTAGATTTTAACCCCGCTTCGATTGAAAAATATACAGCTGAAATTAATTCTCAAACCGATTCTCTAAAGCAAATCACAGGTAGCGATTATGTGTTTTGGTCAATTGCCGGTAACAAATATCATATTTATAAAGACTGTCATCACATTAAAAATAGTGAACAAATTTTTGATGGGACAATAAAAGACGCTTGGGAAAGCCGCAAAATAGATAATGGTGAACTTTGCAAAACCTGTAAATCAAGAGCTGAAAAACAAAAAGAAGCAAATGGTGGAATTTTCGAACAAGTTAAGGACGTTCTATCAGGAGATTCTGTTCAATAAAATAAATCATTAACAAAAAAAATTAAATTATGAGTCAATTTGATGAAAAAATGGCAAAGTATGCCGAAGAATTAGAAAAATTAGGAATTGCTTTCGACGCTGAACTATTAGGAAAAGTAGCAAAAGGCTTAGGACCTTCAATTTACAATCAGGATGCTGAACTTGTTTCAAGCAGTCAGAAAACAGAATTAGAAAGTGTGAAAAATAATTTCTGTATTAAAAAACTGGGAGTTACCGACGAACCAAAAATTGATAGTGCTATTGCAGCAGTAATCGAAAAATTAGGTTCTTCAAACAGAAATAAATACAGGGCAATTTTTTACTATTTATTAGTAAAAGAACTTAAAGCTGAAGCCATTTACTAAGCCATGTTTTCCATAAAAAAATCCTGTCATATTTTTTATGACAGGATTTTTTTTGTTATGATCTGCGTTTCAAAATGAGTAGCTTTGTAAAGGCAATAAAATTTAGTAATAATAGGAATAAATAACAGCTAATTAAACGCAAATTACAGATTTTTAAAATGCAAGAATTTATTTCTTAAACATATCGAAAATATCATCTACTACACTTCCGTCTTTGTCTTTGTCGAGCAAGCCGGTAACCATACCCATAATACCTCCATCAGATGATTTGGAACCTCCGCCTCCGCCTAATAGTCCACCAATCAGGCCACCTAAATCACCGGAACCGGAGTTTGTTTCTTTCTTTTGTTTACCCAAATAGCCCATAATTACCGGTGCAACCATGGACATGATAGAACCAATTTGTGAAGCATCGATGCCCGTTTTCTGTGATACAGCATTTTGAACTGTACTTTGATTACCTCCGAATACATGCCCAAGAATACCTCCACCATCTTTAATTAAGTCCCCCGAATTATTCGAAAGCATTCCGGATAGATTATCCAGCAGGCTACCATCATGCTTCTCCAACGCTTTATTCAAGCTTGAAGCTCCTTCTTCAGTTTGAGCATTTTTATTAATTCCACTTAAAATGGCAGGAGCTGCCATTTTTATGGCATTGGCTGCTTGATTTTCATCCATTCCTAATTGACCAGCAATACTGCTTATCAAAGCCTTGCCTTCATTACCATTCAATAAACTTGATAAATCCATTTTTTTTATTTTTTTGTAGTTAGATAAAAGAGAATTATTTGTAAATATATAATTAAAATCGGATTTTGAAATATTTGTATTAGAAAATATTCTATAAAAGAGCGAACATCTAATTTGACAAAAGTCTCGTTTTTAAAAACTCAAATAATTAATGTAATCTTCTATTTTATTATTTAATTATTATTTGTGTTTCATCTTTGAAAACTATTTTCAACAAAGATATATTTTTTAAAACAATTTTTTAATAGGTAAATGTTTCAGCAAAATTCAAAATTAATTATTTATAACTATTTTACATATTTAAATGTATTAAGGTTTTATTTTTTTGAAAAATGAGTATTTCATTGAACATATATATCTCAAAAAAAATTAAAAAAAAGAGTTTCTGCTAATAATGTACCCGAATTTTGGTAATTATTGCAGAAACTCTTTTGTTTAGGACAATATATTGTTTTCTAATCTTTATTTTTATCAATCTGTTCCTGAACCATAGCATCAAGTACTGCAATTGCCGTAATATTTACTATATCACGTACGGTACTTTCCACATCTAAAATGTGAATTGGTTTATTCAATCCCATTTGAATTGGTCCTATTGTTTCGGCTAATCCCATCTCGAGCATCATTTTATATGCAGTATTGGCTGAGCTTAAATTAGGGAATATCAAGGTGTTTACATTTTTTCCTGCTAATTTTGAAAATGGAAATTTTTTGTCGCGTAATTCTTTGTTTAAAGCAAATGTAACCTGCATTTCTCCATCAACCACCATTTCGGGATGATCCTTGTGTAATATCGAAATTACTTCGTGTACACTTGCCGGACTTCCCTGTTTGTCCGAACCAAAGTTTGAATAAGATAACATGGCCATAACAGGTTCATGATTAAAGAATTTTACAGTATTGTAAGTCAGTTTTGCCACGTCAATCAGAGTTTCGGTATCCGGGTGACGGTTGAAAAGTGTATCAGCAAGAAAATAAGTGCCTTTCTTTGTATTCAAAATGTGCATTGCAGCAATATGGTTCAAACCTTCACGAACTCCAATTACCTCTTTAGCGGCCTGAATCGAATCAGCATATTTAGTGTAAACACCTGTTATCAATGCATCGGCATCGCCAACTTCAACCATCATCATGCCAAAGTAGTTGCGTTCGTACATTTTTTCGTAAGCCTCTTCGAATGTCATACCTTCACGACTACGTTTATCGGAAAGTATCTGTGCAAACTTTAGTCGGCGTTCTTCTTCCCTGTCATGACGAAGGTTGATAATTTCAATGCCTGTCAAATCAATTTGATTTTCGGCTGCAATATTGCCGATTTTTTCTTCGTTGCCAAGCAAAATCGGGTAGCAAATTCCTTCTGACAAAGCAGCTTCTGCTGCTTTAAGCATGTTGATGTGATTTGATTCGGAGAAAACCACACGTTTTGGATTAGAACGGGCTGTTTCGTAAAACCGACGCAACATTTTATTGTCATGACCCATCAATTCGCGCAATTTATTGCTGTAACCTTCCCAATCGGTAATTTCCTTTCGCGCAACACCCGAATCGATGGCGGCTTTGGCAACTGCCGGTGCTACTGTGGTTAACAAACGAGGGTCAAGTGGTTTGGGGATGATATATTCGTTGCCAAATTGTAACCGCTTTAAGTTATAAGCGGCATTAACCACATCTGGAACGGCTTTTTTTGTTAGTTCTGCTATGGCCAAAACCGCTGCTAATTTCATTGCTTCGTTGATACATTTGGCACGAACATCCAATGCCCCACGGAATATATACGGAAATCCAATCACATTGTTAATCTGATTCGGATGATCTGAACGTCCTGTAGCAAAAATGATATCCGGCCGTGCTGCAATGGCATCATCATACGAAATTTCCGGATTCGGATTGGCCAATGCAAATACAATCGGGTTTTTGTTCATAGACTGAACCATTTCCTTCGATAACACTCCTGCAATAGATAATCCCAAAAAAACATCTGAATCTTTTACCGCTTCGGCAAGAGTTGTAATTTTCCGATTGGTTGCAAATGGCTTTTTGCGGGAGTTTAAGTCGGTACGTTCCATGTTTATCACCCCTTTTGAGTCAACCATAACTATGTTTTCAAGTTTGGCACCAAGCATCATATAAAGTTGTGTACACGAATTAGCTGCAGCTCCTGCTCCGTTCACTACAATTTTTACATCTTCTATTTTCTTACCAACCAATTCGAGGGCATTAATCAAACCTGCCGACGAAATGATGGCGGTACCATGCTGGTCATCGTGCATCAATGGAATATCCAATTCTGCTTTTAATCGTTCTTCTATTTCGAAACATTCCGGAGCTTTTATATCCTCTAAGTTTATTCCCCCAAAAGTAGGCGCGATGGCTTTTATAACCTGTATAAATTTTTCGGGATCTTTTTCATCTACTTCAATATCAAATACATCGATACCTCCAAAAATTTTAAACAAAAGCCCTTTCCCTTCCATAACAGGCTTTCCGGCGAGGGCTCCTATATCTCCTAATCCCAAAACAGCAGTTCCGTTGGAAATCACAGCTACCAAATTACCTTTCGAAGTATAATCGTATGCTGTGTTGGGGTCTTTTTCAATTTCGAGACATGGTTCGGCAACGCCGGGTGAGTAAGCCAATGACAAATCGCGTTGTGAACTGTAAGGTTTTGTGGGCACAACCTCAATTTTACCCGGTTTTCCTTGTGAGTGATAAAGTAAAGCATCTTCTCTTGTAAGTTTTGCCATAATATTGTTTTTAAATTATAAATTGCAAGTAAATCAATTCTGATATATAAAAATTATCGCAAAATTACTTTAAATAATTTCAGTATACAACTTCTAAGTTATATTTTGAGATAATAATTATCACTTTTGAAAGTGATGATCATCATGATTTCGTTTAAAATTTCTACCCCATTTAAAACCTAATGCTTTAAATTTTAACACTATCGGATTATCAGGTGTTAAGGTTCCCGGCTTTTTGGGGTCATAACTCGCACCTAAAGGCAGGTCTTTCCGGTAAGAATATTCTTTTTTCCAACGCATCGGATTTTGGTGCGGATTAATATCAATGGCCATACCTTTGGCATGTTTCGAATAACTAACGTTACGATAACAAAAACTATAGGTGTTATTTGCTTGCATTGATAAATTATCGTTCCAGTTATATCTTACGATAGGAATAACCTGTGCTACAGGAAATCTTTCCTTTAGTATAAAATCAAAAATTTCTTTTAAATCTCTTGCAATTCTTTGATTTGTTAATATCTGACCCTGATGAATCTTTCCATCCATCGAATAGTATTGTACATCAATTAATTCCAGGCCTTTAATAAATTTTTTGGGTGCTTTGGTTCCTTTTATAGCTTCATCAAAAGTGTAATTACAGTCAATAATAACTGAATCTGAAGCTATAATGGTTTGTATTTCACGAATATGATCCTTATTATTCTTTTTGCAGGATACTAAAAAAAGAATAATACAGGCACAAATTAAAAGGTGGCTTTTTAGCACAATTGTTTAGTTTGAGTAATTGTGCAAAATTACAATTTTTATGTGTATTCAATTCATTTATTTTCAAAATGTATAATATTCTTGTTAATAACTCATTCGGTATTGCGGTTTTATTACGGTAAAATAGTATTACTTTTGTTTCTTAAAATTCGGAACAAGATGCGATTAGAATCACTTTCAATATTAAATTACAAAAATATAGCAGAAGCAAACCTTGTGTTTTCGCCCAAAATAAATTGTTTTGTTGGTGATAATGGGATGGGAAAAACCAATGTGCTGGATGCCATTTACTATTTGTCGTTTTGTAAAAGTCATTCTAATCCTATAGATTCACAAAATATTATGCATGATGCTGATTACTTCATGCTTCAGGGAAAATATAATATTCATGCTTCTGAAGAAGATATTTATTGTGGAATGAAGCGAAAACAGAAGAAACAATTCAAGCGTAATAAAAAAGAATATGAACGACTGGCAGACCACATTGGTCTTTTACCCCTTGTTTTGGTTTCGCCCGAAGATGCTGTTTTAATTTCGGAAGGGAGTGACGAACGACGTAAATTTATTGATGGTGTAATTTCTCAATACGATCACATTTATCTTGAACATTTGTTGAATTATAACAATGCTTTGCAACAAAGGAACGCTTTATTAAAGCAGGAACAGATAATTGATACTGCCTTGTTCGAAATTTGGGAGGAAAAAATGGTTTATCATGGTACTGCTATATACCAAAAACGCAAAGCTTTTATAAATGAATTTGTACCTATTTTTCAGGATTATTATGGTAAAATATCGGGTGGTAATGAAACAGTAACACTGACATATCAATCGCAACATGATATAAAAGATATTGGTTCGAGTTTATCGTCAACCCGCGAGAGAGATAAAATACTAGGCTATTCGACTCAGGGAATCCATAAGGATGAACTCGAAATGTTGCTCGATAATCATCCTATAAAACGTACAGGCTCTCAGGGACAAAATAAAACATGTCTTATTTCGTTAAAACTGGCTCAATTTAATTTCTTGAAACGTATTCATAATTTATCACCATTACTTTTGTTAGATGATATTTTTGATAAACTTGATACCAAAAGAGTGAAACAAATAGTTCAATTGGTGTCGGGCGAAACTTTCGGACAAATATTTATTACTGACACCAACCGTGAACATTTAGATCAACTTCTTTTCCAATTCGATAGAGATGCGTATATTTTTTCTGTCGAAAACGGTAATATAACTCAATAAAGCTTTCCTATTGATAATAAACTGTTATCATTATTCTTAATCATATTACTTCTCAGTATTTTCTATATTAATCTAACTTTTATATTAAAAAAAATATTTTGGAAATATTTCGACATTTTCAATTTTTTATAATGCTAATATACAGAGTTATACAATTTATTTTCGGAAATATATATTATTTTATTTTAAAAATATAATCTAATATGTTGCACAATAAAGAATAATTGATTAAAATTGTAGCCCGAATATATTAATAAATATATCGAATCAACAAATTAGTTTATAGTATTTTTAGTAATTTAAATAATTGTGGAAACAAAAACTTATTCTCAGGAAGAGATTGGTAAAGCCTCTTTAGATTTTTTTCAAGGAGACGATTTAGCTACCAAGGTATGGTCGACCAAATATGCATTAAAAGACTCGTATGGCAACGTATATGAGTTAACTCCGGATGATATGCATCGCAGGTTGGCACGTGAAATTGAACGGATTGAAAAAAAATATCCGAATCCTATGAATGAAGATGAACTTTTTGAACTATTTCGAAATTTCAGGTATATTGTTCCGCAAGGAAGTCCAATGACCGGAATTGGAAACGATTATCAGGTGGCTTCATTGTCAAATTGCTTTGTTATTGGTTTCGATAGTGATTCGGACTCATATGGCGCAATAATTAAAATTGATGAAGAGCAGGTTCAACTTATGAAGCGTCGCGGAGGTGTTGGGCACGATTTGTCGCATATTCGTCCCAAAGGTTCCCCTGTGAATAATTCAGCACTGACTTCAACGGGAATTGTACCATTCATGGAACGATATTCAAACTCGACCCGCGAAGTTGCTCAGGATGGACGCCGGGGTGCACTAATGTTGAGTGTATCAATTAAACATCCCGATTCCGAATTATTTATTGATGCCAAAATGGATTCAGGAAAAGTGACCGGAGCCAATGTTTCGGTTAAAATTCATGACGACTTCATGGAGGCTGCTTTATCAAACCAACCTTTCACGCAACAATATCCGGTTTTATCAAATAACCCCTGGTATACAAAAGAAATTGATGCCAATACATTGTGGAAAAAAATTGTTCATAATGCATGGAAATCAGCTGAGCCAGGCATACTTTTTTGGGATACAATAATAAAAGAATCTGTTCCTGATTGTTATGCAGACCTTGGTTATAAAACTGTTTCCACCAATCCTTGTGGCGAAATTCCACTTTGTCCGTACGATAGTTGCCGATTGTTAGCCATCAATTTATATTCGTATGTTCAAAAACCTTTCACACCTGAAGCATATTTCGATTTTGATTTATTCAAAACTCATGTAGCTTATGCTCAGCGGATAATGGATGATATCATTGATCTGGAAATGGAGAAAATTGATAAAATCACTTATAAAATTGAATCAGATCCTGAAGATAATGATATAAAAAATACTGAATTTCAGTTGTGGGAAAAGATTAAGACAAAAACTACGCAAGGTCGTCGTACCGGAGTAGGAACTACCGGTGAAGGTGATATGTTAGCAGCATTGGGTTTTCGCTACGGTACCGATGAAGCAACTGATTTTTCGGAAGAAATACACAAAATAGTGGCTTTAGCGGCATATCGTTCATCTGTTTTATTGGCTAAAGAAAGAGGTGCATTTACTATTTACGATGCAAAACGCGAAGATAACAACCCTTTCATTCAAAGATTGCGAGAAGCCGATCCTGAATTGTATGAACAAATGACAAAATACGGACGCAGGAATATTGCTTGTTTAACAATTGCTCCAACAGGAACAACAAGTATAATGACTCAGACCACTTCCGGAATTGAACCTGTATTTATGCCTGTTTATACCCGTCGCCGGAAAGTTAATCCAAACGATAAAAATGTACGTGTTGATTTTACAGATGAGAGTGGTGATTGTTTCGAAGAGTATATTGTTTTCCACCATAAATTTGTAACCTGGATGGAAGCAAATGGTTACCCAACCACCAGAAAATATACGAAAGATGAAGTGGATGAATTAGTTGCAAAATCTCCATATTATAAAGCTACTGCCAACGATGTGGACTGGATGAAGAAAGTGCAGATGCAGGGACGTATTCAAAAATGGGTTGATCACTCCATTAGTGTAACTATTAATCTTCCAAGTAATGTTGACGAAGCTCTTGTAGGTCAACTTTATGAGGAAGCCTGGCGCTGTGGATGTAAAGGAGTAACTGTTTATCGTGATGGTTGCAGAACCGGAGTTTTGGTTGCTGTTGAAGAGGATAAAGATGATAGTAAAGATGAGAAGAAAATCTGTTTTCCTTATAATGAAGAACATTTGGTTCGTCCAAAAGAATTGTTTTGCGATATAGTTCGTTTTCAAAATGCGAAGGACAAATGGATAGCGTTTGTAGGATTGAAAGATGGTCGCCCTTACGAAATATTTACCGGATTGGCTGATGATGAAGAGGGAATTCTTTTGCCCAAAACAATTACTGAGGGTAAAATTATTAAAACAATGGACGAAAATGGGAATAAAAGATACGATTTTCAATTTGCAAATAAGCGGGGTTATAAAACCACTGTTGAAGGCCTTTCATATAAATTCGACAAGGAGTATTGGAATTATGCCAAATTAATTTCGGGTGTTTTGCGCTATGGAATGCCTATTGATCAGGTTATAAAATTGGTTTCTGGATTACAATTGGACAGTGAATCAATCAACACCTGGAAAGTGGGGGTGGAGCGTGCACTGAAAAAGTATATTCCTGATGGTACTCAAGTTTCCGGACATGTTTGCCCTTCATGCGCTCAAAAAAGTCTGGTTTATCAGGAAGGTTGTTTAACCTGTAATAATTGCGGTTATTCGCGTTGTGGATAATTGATTTAATAAAATACTTTGATAAAAAACGAGTTGAAAAGCTCGTTTTTTATTTTATCTTTTATCTTTGCTCTTTGTTCTTTTATCTAAAAAAAATATGAACAATACATTCAGTCAGAAAATAATTGTAACTGAAAGTCAAACGGCAGAAGTACTTGGTTCGGGTTTGCTTCCAGTTTATTCTACTCCGGCGTTAATAGCTTTAATGGAAAATACGGCCATGCAACTTATTCCATTGCCCGAAGGGAGTTCAAGTGTAGGCACTTTAATATCTGTAAAGCATCTAAAAGCAAGCTTGGTAGGAGCCGAAATTGAATGTGTTGCTACATTAATAGCATACGAAGGTAGGAAATTTAGCTTTGAACTGAAAGCTTTTGATTCCAAAGGCGATTTAATAGGTGAAGGAATTCATGAGCGATATCTGATTGATATAAAGAAGTTTATGGATAAACTAAAATGAATTTGAATTGTGCGTGTTTGTTTTTTTAATGAACTAAATTGCTAAAATCAGTGATGAAATCTAGTGCTCTGTTAATTGTGTTTTGGCGGTTGTTTTGTAATTCGTCAAATCGCTTCAATGATAATAATATAATGTCGCATTACTAAATCTGAAATGTGCTGTTTATCTTAGTTTTATTAAATGGTTAATACATATATATCAAATAATTAGTATTTTAATCACAATAATCTCTAATAAATATTAGCTAAAAAAGTGTAGAATTTTTACGCTCAAGTATCGTGGGGAATTGGTAATCATTCTTCAAAAGGTCTGACTGATTTTAAATGCCGCGGCACTTAATAAAGTTCATTATTTTTATATTTGTCGAGCATATCAATAATTAAGGTATCTTGCTGCGCCTTAAATTCTGTTTTAATATCAGTTCCAAAAATTTTGCCAACTCCATACCAAAATGTAGCAGAAAATGCTCCTTTGTACTCTTTTATAATCTCGTAACCAGTCTTATTTGTTTCGCGGGCTAAAAGTTTAAGAAGTAATTTGCCCTGATTAATTGACATGGTTAAAACTGCATTTTCATATTCATCAAAAAGTATTTTTTCTGTTTGTGAAATTAGTTTTTTCTTTTCTGATTCGGTTTTCATAAATGCCAACTGCGCATTCAGGTCATCCATTATTTCGCGGGTTTTCAATACATAAGGATAAACTTTTTTAAAATTATTAATCATTCTATAATTTTTCTTATAATACTCAAACCTTTCTCTTTCTTTCTGTTGTCGCAGTTTATAGTTTTCGTTGATAGTTTTGTTTGTTTCTGATTTTGTTATTTGAGCCAGAATTGCTGAATCATTAGGAATTACTTTTTTTGCGGTATCAATTTTTAATAATTCCACAATAACTTTTTTGGGGGGAATAAGCGTATCAGATTCAATTACTTCCCTAACTTCTTCAATTTCAGGTACTGGAGCGGGAATAGATTGTGTAGTTTTGGTGGAACCTTTTTCTTTCGAAATGCTTTCTGAGGCATTATCATTTTTTTCTGTAAGCGGATCTTTACCCGGAGCATTTTCCTCCAAAATTTCAGGTGAAAAATCTTCCAAATTAAGTTCCAATTGGTCCAAATCAGCATCCGATAATTGCGATGAATCACCATTTCCGGAGAAATTATAGCTCAGCACTCCAAATGCCAAAGCATATACAATCAAAGTGCCGATGGCCGCAATCAAATTGCTGTTATATTTCTTGAATGGATTCATTTGGAGTGGCGGAAATGCTAAAGTTAAATTTGTAAAGCTTATTCTTTTTTTGTTGCTAAAACCATTTTTACATTCAGGTTATTCCCAATTTCCAATACATCTACCAATTGTTGTACCGATAAGGTGTTATCGCAACGCAAAACAATAAATGCTTCACGGTCTTTATTGATTTCGGCAGCTAAAACAGACTCTAAATTTGCAAAAGGAATCTGTTTATTGTTTACATAATATTGCAGGTTTTTATTCACCGATAACAATATTTCTTTTTTGTGAATTGCCTGTGTGTTTTTAGCACTAGGCAAATCCATTTTTATTACGTTTGGATTCAATAATGTGGATACAATAATGAAGAACAACATCAAAAAGAACATGATATCGTTCATGGCAGAAGTAAATATTTCTGCTTTGTTTTTAGTGTTTTTTGGTTGTAAATTCATTTTTCAGACTCTTGCAATAAATCGAGAAAATCCACGGCGTTTCGCTCCATTCGGTTCACAACTTTGCCCACTTTTATAGTTAACCAGTTATAAAATATGTATGCCAAAATACCTACTAAAAGTCCGGCAGCACTCGAAACCATTTTTACATACAATCCGGATGAAACGACACCGATACTAACATCGGCAGTTTGCGATATATCAAAGAAAATTTTTATTACCCCAAAAATTGTACCCAAAAAGCCAAACATAGGGGCGATACCGGCAATTACAGCCAAAATTGGAAGACCTTTCTCCAGGTCATAAATTTCAAATTTCCCAACAATCTCAATGGCTTCTTCAATCTCCTTTATAGGTCGACCAATACGCTTGATACCTTTTTCCATCATGCGGGCAATGGGCAATTTGTTTTTTTTGCACAAAAGCAAAGCATTCGAAGTATTGCCC
>JFJP01018654.1_pt1 | contig 18439 bp, 13 predicted proteins | sample 431651 | NCBI WGS metagenome assembly JFJP01 (sample SAMN02602958, study PRJNA72255) | Microbial mat metagenome, whole genome shotgun sequencing project. | biome: fresh water; feature: sink hole; material: water; isolation source: purple microbial (photo- and chemosynthetic) mats found in...
AGTAGGTGGCTGTTAACCACTTGGTTGCTGGTTCGAGCCCAGCCGCCGGAGCCAATCGTTACTCCCGACAGCACCAGTGTAACCACTTGGGCCTGTCGGGCTTTCTTTTTTCAGGCCCAGGCGGGGCTGCTCGAAGTAGGCGATGCGGTAGTGGCCGCTGCCGGGGTTCTCCGGATCCTCGTGCCATTCAATGACCTCGACGAGCTGTTGCAGGAGTGTGTGTACTTCCTGCGGGGTGCCGTGGTCTATCGCGTCTACCAGGCGCTTGAAGGAATCTGCCATTACGGTGGCGGATAGGGTTTCTTCACGAATCCGGCACGCTTCAAATTTGACCTGCTTCAGCTGCTCTTCAAACGCGGCCCGCTCGACTTCTAATGCCTGCATACGGTCTTTGAGGCTACGGAAGGCGATGGATCCGTCCGACTCTATGGCATTGACCATGGACGCCAGCTTTTCCTTGGTGTCCTGGATTTGACGCTTGAGCCGGGTCTGGTCGGTAGCCAGTTTGCGTAGCATCTCGGATTGCCGGGCGTTGGCCTGTTCGACCATGGCATCGATTTGGGTCGTATCCTCAGCCAACTCACGAACACGCTCCAGCACCAGGTTCTCAATGCTTTCTGCCGGTACCCACGTGGAGTCGCATGCCTCTTTACCGATGTGCTGGCGGCGGCTACAGCCGTAGTAGCAGTAGACCTTGGAGCGCCCTGAGCTCCAGGTTGGCGTCATAGTGGTACCACATTTTCCGCAGCGCAACAACCCCTGTAGAATGTGGACATGGAGTTTTTTAGGCTTCCGGTTACCGCTATACCGATTGCTTGATATGATGCGTTGTACACGATCGAAAAGTTCCTGCTCGACCAACGGTTTATGTTTTCCGTTATAGATCTCACCCTTCCAGTGAAGCTTGCCTGTGTACGTCGAGTTCGTCAGCAGGCGGATGACGGCGGGCTTCGTGAACATGTCGCCGCCATGCGCCTTTCCTCGCCGCGATTGATAGACAGGCATACGGTAGCCATTTTCGTTGAGCCACTTCGTGACCCGCCCCGCAGACTGGAGTTCGACACATTTTTCGTAGGCAACCGTTACAACAGGGGCAAATTCGTCGTTCACCTTGAGCCCGCCAGGCGTGTCTAAATCCGGGTCGTAACCCAGTATCCTGCCGCCGTTCCATCTTCCCTGGGATGCCCTGTATACGAGCGATGCCGATGTGCGCTCCCCGGTCTGTTCGCGCTCAAGTTCGGCCCAGACCAAACTCATACGCAACATTGCCTTGCCGATGGCGCTGGCAGTGTCCCATTTTTCGTTAAGCGATATAACCTGTATGTTGCGTTCCTCAAGGACTGGCCATAGGTCCAGAAAGTCCTTGAGCGACCGTGTAAACCGATCCAACTTGCAGAATATGATTGTGTTGATGCGACCAGTTTCCGTGTCCTGCATCATACGCTCGAATTCAGGCCGGTTCAGATTTTTTCCTGATTTGCCTTCTTCCCTATAGACGTCGACGACTTCCCAGTTCTCGGATTCAGAGCGGTTTTCAAAGCGCACGTAATCCTGTAGCCGTGCAATCTGGGCGTCGAGTGATCCATCCTCGACGGCAGCCTGCATGTCAGTTGAAACGCGGCAGTAAAGGCCGCAGCGGTGTTCGGTTGTGTTTTTCGTTTTCATAATATAGTAGGTGCATATATGTAATATATGGTTGTCCAGATAGTATCAATATAAAAATGGAATTACCTTGAGTTCGGCTCCCGTAGCTCGTGGCGGTGTCTTGCCATAGCATTTGAAAATATGTTAACGCAGGTCGCGAATATTTCATCCCAACGTTGCTCCGGCGTCAAATTGCTGTAGGGGTTGTTGGGGTTGGATCCCAGCGCCCCGACCGGAACAACCTCGCCGGTGATTATGCCCTTCCGCTTACGTATGCGCGGTCCCTTTTGTGTTTTCGGCTTGGACTCGGTATGGTCCAATCCAGCCTTTGTGGTAGCCTCTGTGTTGATGGTCATGTCGATAAATCCTGTACATAAAATTCCTTCGCGTATCAGTGTCGTTCTGTCTTACGGCCTGGGTGCGCCGCCTAATGTTTTGGTTTCGCTCACGGTTCATCTGACCGTTAAACGTGTTCCATAGTCATCCCGTTGCCGGGGTTGTTGGTGCTCCGGATTGGAGCTAGTTTTTATCCGAGTCTGATAAATATGCCTCCTGGTCGTGTGAGCCTGCTTATAATGGGTAGCCCGAACTCGCCGTACTTCCTGGCAAACTCAGCAGGCGTATGGTTCATGGTGACCACCGTCGGCAACGCCAGGCGGCCTTCGATAATGTCGTACCACGCCGAGCTCCAGTTGCCCGCCGGGGCCTTGTCGAAGTCGTCAAGAACGCAGAACCGGCAAGTTTTGATATGCTCCAGAAATTCAAGGCCGGTCGGTCTGCGGTTATTCGCGTCGAACTTGACGAAACCCGGAAGCTCCGCGCCGTTATAGAAGCCGATATTGTCGGCGGTACCGCAGTTCTTGACTTCGTCGTACCGGGAACGGTCTGGTATGTGCGGTGCTACCACGTTCCAGATGCAGCAGGCTAACAGGGTTTTCGTTTGGTTCGGTGGGCCGTAAAGCACCAGCGGTGTACGTTCACCGCTAAGTAAGCCGTCTATGTACCGCTGGACCTGAACCTTAGCCGCAGCCTGATCAGGTGCCTTGGGAACGTATTCCTCTAGCGTTAGCGTGCGAGCGTGTTCCGGCAAGAAGCTGGCCGTCCATTGTTGTCGGTTTTGAATAAAATCAGTCATGGTGTCCTCTCCTCTTTATTAATCTTATGCCCCTCTTATACGCGTTAGCGCTCTTCTGTAGTGTGCCCGTGGTCTGCCCTCGGGAGTTCCCTAGTGTCTGCCCTTCGGTGTGCCCCCAGTATCGCCATCAGCGTTCTCGCTGGATTCTTTAGAGTGGTAATGACAAAGTGTTATGACACGGCCAACCTGCATACGGGATCTGCCCTTTGGCCTGCCGATCTCCTTGCCCCCGCGTTCATATGCCGGTTTTTCCCGGTGCCCGTCGTTATAGACGACCTCGTCCACGATTAGACGCTGCTTGACCGCCCGTTCTAGGAATCCGCGGACCACCTTCGGCGTAGTATCCCAATGCCGGGCGAGTATGGCGATTGACGTCAGCACCTCACCTCGCTTAACCGGGATCACAATGTTGTTTCCGGGAGCCTGCTTATCCCCCGGCCGGATATTCGCCATCTCGAATAACGAGAGCATCCGGGCGATATCCTTCGATTGGCGCGTGCGGTACATGTCCGCCCCGAAGAAACCACGGTCGATGCCGACGAACCCCTTGTCACCGTGGTATAAGCGCATTACATCCCCGGTGGCTGTGGGCTGCGTCGCCTGCAAAAGATCATCATCATTCGGGACTTCGGCTTCGTGGTTTGCCGGTAGATCACCGGGAAAATCTCCCGACTGGCAGCCGATTCGGACGGCGTCGCCGTATGTGGCGTTCATTGTGGGGACGATTTCATGCCCTGCAACCTCCAGCACTTCGAGCCGGAGATTGTCGCGCAACACTAGCCGGACAACCTGATCTTCGGCGTTAGCGTGGCGATCCTTGGTAACGCTGGCTGTTACTACCTTGCCGTCCTCCCGTGCCCCCAACATGACAACCGTGCCAGGCGCGTGCCCCTTCCCGATTGCAAAGGCGAGCTGGTCGATGCTAAGGACCTCACGCCCGCACGCCGTCGCAGTTGTCTGGGAGGATGCGACCGTGGCAATACCATGCCGAGCTGCCAGCGTGGCCAAGTGTGTGTAGATAGCCTTCAGTTCGTCAGGTGAGAATTTTTCGGTCGTCATCGAGTCGAGACCGTCCACGATCAGAACCTGCGGTGCATATTTAGTAACCAGTGTTTTCGTCAGATGTGAAAGCCTCTCCACGTTGTAACTGGTTGGTACATCGCATATTTTTAGCATTGCGTCTAGGTATGTCCGAGCCGCATTGTCCGCTGCAGTAATAAGTTCGTGGTCGGATCTGGCGGCAATAATATGGGCAGGTAACTTGGTCAGAATAGATACGAACCGATCCCACATCCGGCTTTTTGTCATTTGCAAATGCAAAAATAAAACTCGGAATCTTCCCATTACCGAGCATGCGGCGATATTGTTCTGAAGCAGAGTTTTCATGCCGCCGGTCGGGGCTGCGACGACGGTTAGTTCGCCGGGCTGCACGAGCTTCCGGTAGAATTGTTCGGTCTCTGGCGGGTAGTCGAAGTGCGATGCCGGGGCTATAGGCTTATCCAAGAATGAGATGTCGAGATCCTCCTGACTGTTGTAAGCTGCGATGCAGCGTAACATCTCGTGCCGAGGCATCGGTGCCTCGATCTCGGGAGCTGGCGGTGTGGCTTGCACGGGGGGAAACTCACGGTCCAGTGCCCTAAGTTGCTCATCAAACGTCATGCTCATAATCATATTCCCTTCGTGATTCCGGCCCTGTATGCGGCCGTGATTCGTATTCGATATTCGGGAATATTTTGGCAGAAGATTTGTCGATTGCACCAAGCAAAGCACACAAGTTGAAGCGATATAAGTGGTACAACTAACCTGCGGGTTAGTGGTGCGTCTATGTGCTTGAGGTGATTCAGGTCGAACGGTGGCGCTGGCTTGAAGATTTAATCTTCTTGCGGACTTGCTCCTGACACCATCCGATGCGTTGAGCAAATACGTTGAGCGCGAACTTGTCGCCGGTGGGAAAGTGCTCCTTGCTCAACGGGAACTGAAGCGGTGGATGGCGATAGTATGGCGCTGCATCCTCCACGTCCGGGAAGTGAGTACGAATTATTTTCGCTGAGCTGACTGCATCCAGGCATGCCTTGAGCCCATCTCCATACTCGACCAGATCATGGTAGGCTTCACGGAGAAGCTGTATGTTGCCCTTGAACTTGGGAGTCGCCCCTGCCGGGGATTTGAGTATATCGGCGGCATCAAGCAGCGATTGCGATTCCTTGCGGGTACTGGGGTCAATGCTATGCCTTCGGCCGTACGTCCAGCGTGCGACCGCATCAGCGTGACGCCGTGATAATAGCATCAGGATGGGGTGCGCCTTGATTTCCTCGGCCAGTGCTTTGTCGGTTTCCTTTACGCATAAGGTGTCGGCATCCAGAATGTTGTATATCTGACCTTTGATTGCAGTCGGGGCAAGCATAGTAAAACCACCATCAGCCGGATAGGTCGGTGCTTGCGTGAAACCGTTGAATGGCTGGACGTCGAGATCACGAGGGGGCCAACGCATTTGGACATCCGCGTCCATGTCGTATGCGGCATGCATCTTGGCAAATATTGCCTTGAGTTTTAATCCACGTGGGTTGTATTCGGGTTTACGTGCCATGGTTTATGCTGCTGGTTTAGTTATTGGGACATTTTGGACGGTATTTATCAACCCCTTACGTGATGCAAAACAGGGAGCGTCGAAATCGCATTTTCTATATATAGGGGGTGTGACGGATATGCGTTCCGAGCGTCCCAGTCTCCAGGTTGAGCGGCTATCGGCGAACGCCGATAATTTGCGCGAGGCGCCGATCCCCGGTGAAAACCGGGGATCTCTGCCAGTGTCGCGGAAGGCCATACGGCTACGCGGTCGCCAGAAGTTGACTTCATCCGGCTTGCGCTGCGCGTGGTACTCGAACCACCGGTTATCAGTTACGGCGACGAATAGGTTCATGGCTGTATCTTATATGTCCAAGCCTTTAGCCGTCGGGCGTTGGATGCCTACTACCTTTTTTATACTGTCTTTCCACTTAATTAACGGGTCGCTCTGATAGCGGTTGTATAGCTGCTTGACTGCGTCGTCAGATTGGGTGGCAATCAACTCGTCAGCCCGGCGGGCTGCTTCGGGATCTCCAGGGCAGTTCAAGGACGTCATCTGGCGCAACTTATTAGCCTTGCCTAGCCAAATTGCGTCCGTAACGTAGGGACGGACTTCCGTAATCACGGCGTCTATGTTGCTGTCCAGCATTGGCTCGCAGGATACGCTAGTCCAGTATCCGGCTTCGTATGCATGGATAAGCGCTTTCACGCGCTGGTCAAACGTTGGGGCTCCAGGTTCCCAGAATCGTAGTGTACGATTGTTCGCAGTACCGATAGTAAGCCGGAACATTACTCGCTGCTTGTATGGTGATAATGCCTTGCAGAGCTTCTTCATGCACGCCAGGTCGGGCTTCATTACAACGAGCACCTCGTTGCCAGACTTGAGGATTTTAACGAGCGTTGCAATGCAGGCTTCGATATTGAGGGGGGTAATGTCGTGTGATGATGGGAACATAATACGATGATCACGTTTCGTGTAGGCCTTAGAAATGTCATGCGGTCTTTCCTTCGGCGTCTTCCAGGATTCGTCTGTGCTGCGCCGGAACCGTATGGCCATAGCCTTGGCGTAGCAGTACTTGCAGTCGTGTTCACATCCGTTTTGGATGTTCACGTTAGATCCCGCCCATTCCTGGGTACCGTGTACGGTTTTTTCTTTCATCCACTAAATCCCCAATTGTCGTTGACCATCCGGGGCTATTCCGCACGCCTTATCCCAGAATTCAAGCCCACGCGGATGCCTTGAGGCATAGACAAGTTCGTACAACTTTTCTACTTCTTTCTCGGCTGTGTGCTCATGCCCACAAGACGCAAGTTGGTTGCGGAACGCCCTTCGGTATTCGGCCCGTAAAGCACGGTGATTCCCGCTGGCGGCGAGTTCCTGAACAGCATCGCTTTGGAAGAAATTAGTGATTCCAAGCATCGATTCATACTTCCCCCTTGAGGGCGCGTATGCGGGATTAGTCGCACACTCCGCAAGGTTTCGACCTGCGTCCATGTAGATTGGCAGGTTAATAATCAGGTCCACCGATTTCAGGTGCTGAATGATGCCCCGAATAGTATCGAAAGGCACGCTGCAATCGGTTGGGTCAATGAAGACGAGATTAAGGCTGTTGCCAGGAAGAGCCTGTATAGCGGTCACAATGCCCGCCACATCCGTATAGTCGCCCGAAATTGCTGCTGCCCTTCCAGAAAGCCCGAGACCCGCAATCCGCTTATTCAGCACATCTACGGCCTCTGCGTTGTTGTCGATGAATAGCGCTGCATTGATATTACGAAATGCTGGGTGGTTCAGTACGGCCAGTGCAGAACCGTCTACTTCTTCTCCCGTTTCCTTGAAGACACAACGTCCTGGCCCACTGCATATTTCAACATAGTTCAGGCCGGTCCACTGACGCTGCATCCCTCGACTGAATATCCCGAGATATTGATACAGATGGAATATCTTGTCATAGGCCCACTTTCCAACACACCGGACGGGTAACTCGTCTGAATCAGACATGATGTTTTTACATATGCCGTCAGCCGTATTCTGCCGCCGATCCTGTGGCGCACACCGTTTGCACGCGCTGTTGCGAGATTCCCTAAGGTTTATACTTCGTCCCATCACGCGGCCTCCACCAGGCTGTTGACGATCGAGGCCATCAGCTTTTCGCCGTCGGCCTGGGACTGTTTCAGTTTCGCTTCCAGCTTGTCGCACAGGGCCATGAGGGAGTCGACCTTGGCGACGATGCGGTGCTGTTCGGCGAGGGGAGGGAGGGGGAAGAGTGTGTTCACGATCATCCCCACATTTAGTGTCGGCTGTGCCAGCGTTCTTGTTGATTCAGTAAACTGATCCTGAATTACCGATGCCGTGAGAACACGGACGAAGTAGGGTTGATATAGTGTAGGCGAAGGGCAGACTCGACAAACAGCTCGGGCTATAACCGCGCCACTCCACTCTTTTGGTGCTACTCCTATCCTGCCAATGCTGCCCACGACACCAACCAAGGGTTCGCCTCCAGACAAACGAACTCTCTCGTACTGAGAAGCCACCTCGTCGGCAATGCTTTTCGTCGGCATTGTGAAGGCATCAATTGATAGATCCTGCACACGAACCAAGGGAACGCCGCCACTCACGTCGGGTCCAGGTACAAGCACGCCATAGGTGATAGGCCGCTCAGGGGCTATCGCTTTACCCAATCGCACCCACTCCCACCCCTGCGGCAGGTCATACGGGACCTCACCCGAGTCCACAGGCGGCAGGGGCTTGTCATTCTTGATCTTGCCTTCCTTAACCAACCGGGCTTTTTCGGCGGCGATCTTCTTGAGGAGTTCGGATGCCGGTTCGTCGCTAGGGTCCTGCCTAACGAGGCGGCCCATGACGGCGAGTTGGAGGATGGTCTGGCGGAGGTCGGCGACGCTATCGGGGGTGTCGCATAGCGAGGGCATGTGAGCCCGGACGCGGGAGATCGCTGCACGTCCACCGTCGTCGGTCAGTGCCGCAAAGCAGGCCTTGCGCAATTTGGGCCGGGCTTCTTCACGCTCCCTCTGTCGCGCCTCCAGCTCATCGCACAACCCCATCAGCTCATCCACCTTCGCCACGATCCGCTTCTGCTCGGCGAGGGGCGGGAGGGGAATCGGTCCGAGCGACATCTTGGCGTCATTTACAGCCGGATAAGCCATTCCCTTCATCGCATGGTTGACATATTCAGTAAATGGGTGGCTCCTAAGGTAGTAGTAAACAAATCGGCTTGAGACTTTGCAGAATAGGTCTATTACGAAAAAGGCTGTGCTGACTATGGGTGATGGAGTTATGTCTTTGTCAACGACCGCAATGTTCAATAAATAGGGTCGGACTGTAGAATATATCACGGCGTCTGGTGAAACGAGTTTGCGGGCCCGCGACGGGGCGTCGGCAGGATTTAGAATTTGCACGTCTGGCCCGATTATACCTCGCTCTTTGTCAATGCTACCTACATCAATATAGGTGAACTTCTGCTTCGGCACTGTCTGTCCACAGTCGCGACTGATTTCTCTTAGACGTGTCCACGCCCATGAGTTCGGAACTGCATAAAGTATCTCGTCTTCTCCAACTGATGGTAGCGCTTCTGATTTATTGATCTTGTCGGCTTTCACCAGGCGTACTTTTTCGGCCTCGATCTTCTTGAGCAGTTCTGATGCCGGTTCATCATCCGGATCCTGCTCAACCAACTGCCCTCGAACGGCCAGTTGCAGGATCAGTTCCCGCAGCTTCTTAACCCCGCTGGGGGTTTCAGCCAATGCGCCGAAGTTTTCGATAAATGTTCGTGCGTCCATCGGTTAGCGCTCCAGGCAGGCGGCCAGTTCATCGCTCAGTTTGTCGCGGGCGGCGGAAATCTCCGCCTGCAGCTTGCCGTAGGCAGCCAGCAGTTCATCGGGATCACCGTGGTGGTCTTCCGGAGCGTTTGGGTTCTTGATGTCCAGGTTATAGCCACGGTCGGCGATATCCTTGACCGATACCTTCCACGCCAGCTCCGACTCCTTGCGTTTCTTCCACCACTTCTTCTCGGCGTCGAACTCATGGATGCGGATAGGCTTGGTCTTGCTGTAAGACTTGCAGCCATCGGGGTAAGGGTGCTCGTAGTACCAGACATCCTTGGTGGGTGTACCCTTCTCGAAGAACAGCAGGTTGGTCTTGATGCCGGTGTAGGGGCTGAACACGCCATTAGGCAGCCGGACGATGGTGTGCAGGTTGCATTCCTGCAACAACTGCTCCTTGATGCGGGTCTTGACGCCCTCGCCGAAGAGCGAGCCATCGGGCAGAACCATGGCGCAGCGGCCACCGGGCCTGAGCAGGTGCATGATCAGCACGAGGAACAGGTCCGCGGTTTCGCGGGTGCGGAAGCTGGCCGGGAAGTTGGATTCCACGCCGTCCTCTTCCGTGCCACCGAATGGCGGGTTGGTGACGACGACATCCACGCGATCCCTGGGGCCGTAGTCGCGCAGCGGACGGGTCAGCGTATTGTCGTGGCGGATATTGGACGGCACCTCGATGCCGTGCAGCAGCATGTTGGTGACGCAGAGGATATGCGGCAGGTGCTTCTTCTCGACGCCGGAGATGTTGGCTTGCAGCGTGCGTTCATCCTCGGCGGTCTTGACGTATTTGCCGCGTATGTGTTCGATGGCGCAGGTCAGGAAGCCGCCGGTACCGCAGGCTGGATCCATGACCTTCTCGTCCAGCCTGGGGTCGGTCATCTGGACCATGAACTCGGTCACCGCCCTAGGCGTGTAGAACTCACCGCTGTTGCCGGCGCTCTGCAGGTCCTTGAGGATCTGTTCGTAGAGGTCGCCGAACAGGTGGCGGTCGCTTGAACTGTTGAAATCGATGTCGTTGAGCTTGTTGATCACCTGGCGAAGCAGCGTGCCGGACTTCATGTAGTTGTTGGCATCAGTAAAGGCATCGCGCACCACGAAGCCACGCGGGTCGGAGCCGGGGGCGAAGGTCAGGCCCTTGAGCGTGCGGAACAGCTTGCCGTTGACGAAATCGAGCAGTTCATCGCCGGTGATCCCCTCCGGATCGGCGGCCCAGTTGCGCCAGCGCAGGCCATCCGGTATCGGCGACTTATAGCCGTCCTCCATCAGCTCGTATTCCTGTTCCCGGTCGTCGAATATCTTCAATAGCAGCAGCCAGGCCATCTGCTCGATACGCTGGGCGTCACCATTGACACCGGCATCCTTGCGCATGATGTCCTGGATTGTCTTTACGGTTGCACTTATGCTCATATGTTCACCTTACGCTGCCCTGTATATCTCGGCCTCCAGCTCACGTACCGCTTCCGCGTAGTGATCCTTGCCGCCAAATAGTTTGATGATTTCAATCGGGGTTCCGACCTCATTGAAGGGCTGGACCTTGAGGATGCCGATGTCTTCGAGCTGCTCGATCCCCTCGTCTGCATACTTTTCCAGCAAGGCCTGCAGCACCGCCCGGGCTTTTTCGCCGTACTTGGCAAACACGTCCCGCTTCCTGACCTGTTCGGCGCGTTCCCGGCGCGTCAGCGGTGGACGGTCGAACGCGACATGGCATACCAGATCGAACGGATCGTAGTCCTTGCCGACCTCGGCCTCCAAGGCATCGAATATCACGCCCTGGCTTTCCAGTTCTTCGAGGATGGCCTCCTTACGCTCGGCTGATGACCAGGCGTTCAGGAATTCGCCCAGCGACGTGTACCCCTTGAAGATGGCGTTGCGGGTATAATCCTTGAGCGACTCGGTGATGAGCTTGCCGTCCTTGCCGTAATACTGAACACGCTCGGCAACGACCATGACCTCGACCTTGTCGACCACGTACTTGATGCGTCCGGGTCCGGGCGGCGGGGGATCGACGATCACCACATCGTCATCATCGTCATCATCCGGTGGCACAGGAGGTGCATCAATACCATCTGGCTCGTAAATCTGGACCGGGTCGCCGTCGAAGTCCGGATCGGCAAACAGCTCGGTGGCCTTCTTGAAATCCATGATCGTGAACCACAGCTTGCCGTAGTCCTCGTTGATCCGGGTGCCACGTCCGATGATCTGCTTGAAGAGCCCTATGGACTCGATCCGCTGGTCCAGCACGACCAGCTTGCAGGTCTGGGCGTCGACACCGGTCGTCAGGAGCTTGGATGTGGTGGCGATAACCGGATAGCGCTTCTCGGGGTCGATGAAGTTATCCAGTTCGGCCTTCCCGAGCTGCTCGTCGCCGGTCATCCGCATGATGTACTTGTCGCTTTCGGCTACCATGTCGGCGTTTAGGTTCACCAGCGCCTGGCGCATGCGTTCGGCGTGGTCGATGTCCTCGCAGAAGACAATCGTCTTGGCATAGCGGTCGTCAATGGCTTTCAGGAATTGTGTTACCTTGCGGGCAACCAGTTCAGTGCGCTTCACCAGGACAAGCTCCCGGTCGAAATCCTTCTGGTTGTAGATCCGGTCTTCAATCACTGCCCCGTATCTGTCGCGCTCGCCGGAAGTCGGACGCCAACCCATCAGGTCCTTGTCCAGGTCAATGCGCACAACCTTGTACGGTGCCAGGAATCCGTCCTCTATGCCCTGGCGCAGGCTGTAGGTGTAGACCGGCTTGCCGAAGTAATCCATGTTCGAGACGGTCTTGCTTTCCTTGGGGGTGGCGGTCATGCCGATATGGGTGGCAGACGCGAAATAGGTCAGGATTTCGCGCCAGGCGGAGTCCTCGGCCGCGCTCCCCCGGTGGCATTCGTCCACCACGATCAGGTCGAAGAAGTCCGGCGAGAACTGCTTGTAGATGTTCTGGGCTTCCTCGGTACCGGTGACCGCCTGGTAGAGGCAGAGGTAGATCTCGTAGGAGGTGTCCACCGTACGGTTCTGGATCTTGGTCATGGCCCCGCCGAAGGGCTTGAAGTCGTTGACCCTTGCCTGATCGACAAGGATATTGCGGTCGGCGAGGAACAGGATGCGCTTCTTCTTGCGGGCCTTCCACAGCCGCCAGATGATCTGGAAGGCGACAAAGGTTTTCCCGGTTCCGGTTGCCATCACCAGCATGATGCGCTGTTGCCCCTTGGCAATGGCCTGGATGGTCCGGTTGATGGCGCTCTCCTGATAGTAGCGGGGCGTCTTGCCCGCGCTGGGTATATAGAAATCCTGGGTGACGACCTCGTCCTGCTCGGGGGCAAGGCCGCGTTCCGCCCGGTAGCGCTGCCATAGCTCGTCCGGGGAAGGGAAGGCGTCCAGCCCGAGCTCCCGTTCGACCGTACCGCTTTTGACCGTGCGGTCGTGTTCCAGGAAGCCTTCGCCGTTCGAGCTGTAGACAAAGGGCACGTCCAGGGTTTTGCCGTAGTCCAGAGCCTGCTGCATGCCATCGCCGACAGCGTGCTTGTTGTCCTTGGCCTCGATCAGGGCGATAGGCACGTTCGGTTTCCGGTACAGGATGTAATCGGCCCGCTTGGCCTTGCCACGGGAAACCTTGTTTCCGCGAACATGGACACGGCCGGCGGTGAATGTCACCTCTTCCCGGACCTGGGCATGGATATCCCACCCGGCAGCCTTCAAGGCCGGGGTAATGAACTTGGTGCAAATATCCCGTTCGCTGAGCGTCTTTTTATCCATTAACCATCCCGTTTCGGGGTGCGCCGATGAACCCGTAACTCGCCGCAACCGTAATTGGAACCGGATAGTGGCATTTCACTAGCAGCGCGTCAAGTTTACCGCGTTTCGAGGTGCATGTTAATAACGCTCGTAACCCGGTTATAACATAGTACGGGAGACTTAAACGTCAACGTGCGCAGCGCGAGCGCGGGTAAAAAATCAAAAACGCCCTATTTTTTGACTTGCGGGCAGGATTACGCATGACCGTAACCGGTCAATGCCCGATCCCTTCCGTGTAAACTAAAACGGCCGCCTGGCGGCCACCACAACAACTGGTGGCCACTAGGCCGGACTGTTTATCAGTCCGCCTGTGGTTACCTCATAAAAGGAGACTACAATGACAGCCACAGCCGGACTGCTGCTGATGAATGCCATCCTGCCGCTGATCGAGGGGGCAATCGCCAAGGGTGCGATAAAACCCGTTGGAGCCGAAGACCGTGAAGAGTTGACCGCCGACGGGTGTGCCATTGCCGCTCGCATGCTGGATTCAGCCGAACGCAAGGGCAAGGAGATTAACCCGCGCAGCGTTGCCCACTACACGCTGCAATCCATGAAGTCAGGACGCAGGGCTGGGTCTGCCGGACGCCAGGATGTCATGAGCCCGGCAGCGGCCTTGGACGGGGGCGTGAAGATCACGTCGTTGGATGCTCCCCTCGGGTGCGATGATGACGGCGAGGACTATGATCTGCATGACCTGCTTGCCGGTGGCGGGGAGGACGTCGATACGGCGGTTGCCAGGCGTCTGGACTGGTATGACGTCGAGGCCCGCCTGGATCGACGTCGGCGTCAGGTGCTGCGGGAGACGGTGCAGGGGTATGGTCCGACGGAAATCGCCCAGAAACTCCATGCGTCGGTTCCAAGGATAGTACAATTGCGTCAGAGCTGTGCTGCCGCCGTCGAGCAAGCCTGGGGTGTTCAAGGCTTGCCGGATACGACATTCAGCACCGTATGGCGCTCCGGCCTGCGGGCTACCATGCACCATTAATGGGGTATAAAGTGGGGTCTCGCTGTCACACCGGCAGCGACGGCCCCGTCTTTCTTTATGAGTCAGGGTAGGGCTTACAACTTATCACGAACTGCAAACCCTGTTATTATGAAACAGGTTGAAGCAATACTCATGAAAGTAGCCCCTCTATTTACCCATAACTTTGACTTCCGAGAGGCCAAAATAGTAACCACGCGATAAGCGAATTGGTGTTATCTTGAGCCACGTAGCCTTAATAGGCTTTTCGAAATTAATTACCTTCTCTGCGTCACTGCCACGCGGTACGTCCTTGATTTCTATGCGAGTACCGTCGCTGAACTCTAATGCCATTTCCGGAGTCCACTCTGTCGGATGTTTACTGTCTCTCAATGTTATCCCCGTCAACGTCCGGGGACTTTTCCAAGTCAATTGAAACCAAGCGCTAGTGCTTCCTCTTTTGTCGGAGCGCCATTTTGAGTCTTGATTCCCATCTACAACGTTATTTGCAGGGCAGAGGGGGTGAAAGTCGCTGACGCTAATTTCTGCCTCCTGAGTAATATCCTTGGACTCACCCAACAAATTCCCGCCTACGTTATTTGATGCAGGATGATTGTTGTAGGGTGTTATGGGTTGAGTTTGAGGCTTCTCAAGCTGAATCGGTTCAATGTTGCTAAGCAGGCTGTCAATCTCACTTTTTACTTCCAAGGCCTTATCCAAGTTCCCGGCTCTGGTATAGATGTCCTGAATTTGCTTCAGCCTGTCAAGATACCTCTTTGTAAGATCTGCAACTTCTGCTTTTTTCTGGTTCTCAATTCGTAATGGAATTTCCGCGTATTTCTGCTGCAAATTTCTAAGCTCTGGCGGAGTCTGTACGATTGCATCATCTGGAATATTCTGTGCCAGCTTGAAACGATCAATCTCCTTGGTTACTGCCAAGATGCCGTCGAGGTCGGCTTTCGACTGGAGCTGGCTCTTCAAGGCGTCAAGCGCATCAGGGTATTTACCGTACATGCCTTCTGGCGGGGGACGGAATTTCGTGTCGATTTTCTGCAGTAGCTCTTTGTACATATTCTGGGCATTCGTCAGCTCTGTACTTGGCTGTTCCGCATAAGCTACCGTGCATAAGGCATAAACAATCAAAATGGTTGCCACAATTCTCATGATCGCTCCTGTTTAGTTTTGGCTTTGAATATATCCCCGATCACGGAAAAGTAAACTAAAAATGCGAGAGTAATTCGGCCAATCAATGCCTCTCGATAATACCCAATACCCGCCTATATATTGCCTCAACGAATACTTACCTGGTTCTGCCCTTAGTCGTTATTTAAGGACAGTTCAGGCTATGGAGCGAGCTCGACGCTGATCCTGAAATAGCGAGGGGACTCGGACGAAGAGTTCGTGTACGACTTCTGGGTGCCATCGCCTAGAATCTGATAGGCGGGGGCAACGGGCCAGGCGGTGCTTAGGTTCGTGTGGGCATAGACGGAGTAGAAACGGCCTGAGTGTGAATTCCAGTGGAGCACTGCCTCCATTGCGTTCGTTCCCGCCACGGCCTCGGAGATAGAAAATACGTCGGATTGGTTGGTCGGTGACGATCCGGCGATCCATTCTTCGTAATTGGTCAAACCATCGCCATCACTGTCCAGTGCCGCATCATTGGCAAGCGGATTCAGGCCATTGCCAACTTCCCAGCCATCCAGCATACCGTCGCCGTCACTGTCCGGATTGTTGATATCCGTATCGCCTCCAGCGTGATCATAATCCGGGGAACCATTCAACATCTGTTCGTCGAAGTCGGAAAGTCCGTCGCCATCGCTGTCGACCACTGAAGAGAAGACAGCCCAGACGCGGCCACCTTGTCCCTCTCCCCAGCTCTCGGCCAGGGCACACACGCCAAACTCATCAACGCCGGACTGGTCTGCCAGCGTCACGGTGGCATCCATGCCGGGCTTGGCTCCCGGGTTGAGTTGGAACATGATCTGGAACAACGTCCCTATGCCTGAAATGACCGCCTCGCCATTGGCCTCGTACATCCGTACCGTTACCTGCCGATCATCAGATTCGTATTCCAGCAGGAACGGTGCCCCTGCCGTGCCGGATGCGTTGGTAACGCCAAGACAAGTCAGTAGCATGCCGTCGAAATTCACCTTCGCTTGGAAAGCTGCCATTTCGGTCGGGGTATCGGTTCTCACTTGCACAATAACGATTCCGCCCGGCAGCGCCTCGGTATCAGCGATATGAAGAGCAGCTTCTGCTTGTGCCACCATGAAACTTGCGGCTGCAATCACAATGGACCATAGCATGCTTCCGGTTGTCCTGCTGTTGGCATGGTTTTTCATGGGTTCCTCCTGCTTCCGGCCAGCAACTTCCGGAAAAGTGGGATGTCAGCATGGGACAAGACGCCATCGCCATTCATATCGCCGGCAGCGATTTCCTGGCTGGTCGGGGTACGCGTGTTGCCGCGCAATAGCCACATGAAATGCGTAAAATCATCCTGGTTCAGTGTTCCGTTGCCATCTATGTCGCCCAGGAAATATGCGCTTGAAACCGTCAGCACGGCGATAGACGAGGCATCAACAGGGAGCAACTGCCCCTGTGTGCCATAAATCGTTACCATTCCAAACGTGTTGGAGGTGGTGATCCCGTTCGACGCTTGGGCATCAACGATAAAATTGATTTCGAACAGATGTCCCTCACCACTGCTACCGCCTGACACCCCTTGGATGACTATCGTTCCTGATGCCGTGGCCCCATTGTCAGTGAATACCATATCCCGGCTTAACCCCGTTCGCTCAACCGTGGGTTCAGCCAGAACCTGTTCACGCGGGGTCAGGACAGTCGGGTCGTATGTGACCTCGATATTCATGCCGTCCGCCGCGATTCCGGCGGCATTATCCACGCTAAGGCGCAGCACGGCATTTGACCCGGCCTGTCCCTGGTAATCCAGCAGCGTCAACCGTACCGATCCCGCTTCTGCCGAGACGATATCCGAAGGTGGCCCCTCAATCATGCGTGCCACCGTGCTACCGGGATAATGTGCCATTGTCAATCCGGTGACACGATAGTAATTCGTGACCGATGGACTGGGATCTGCGTCAAGATATTCAGGCAACAGGATTGGTGATGTTGTCAGGCATTCAAACGGACCCACGGCGGTGGTACTGCGATAGATGTAATAGCCACTGACACGCGCCTGCGGATCAGGATTCCACCGCAGTTGAACCGAGATGGGACCGGCCAGCGCACGCAGATTGGCGGGAGGTCCGAGCCTCGGATCCCGCAACAGCATCAGCCCACCCCCTGCGAATCCCCCCATCGCGTCCACATCCGCATCCCCATCCAGATCGGCAATAGCCAGTGTCAACCGATTGGCAAATCCATAACCGGTTCCAGCCCACATCTTGCTGTAGAGCGGGAAGCTGCCATCCGCCTGTGCGCGGAACTCCCAGGTCCGCCCGTCCAGATCCGTAACCAGCAGGTCACGGTCGCCATCCCGATCCACATCGGCTATCGCCACGCTCACCGCCTGCGGAACCGATTCCGGCAAGGCGGTCGTTAAGCTCGGGATGCTGCTGAACGGTGCCACGGGATTCCCCGTATTCAGGAAGATCTGCACTTGTCCCAGTTCGCATAGTACCGCCAGATCCACTCGTCCATCGCCATCCAGATCGCCCATCGCCGGTACGGCATTGGTCACGCTAGAGACCACTACATCCGACACGCTGCCGGGCGAGAAGACAAAGTCCCCGGGGGAACTGCGTAACCTGATACTGCCACCTGCGCCAACGGCAAGGTCCGCGAATCCGTCACCATTCCAGTCGCCGCAAGCGATCAGGGGATTCGCCAGATCCGATACCAGCCCACCAAACGCCACGGTCCGCTCAGATAGGTTCAGCACATGATCCGATCCGATGTTCTCGAAAACCGAGAGCAGTCCGCCTCCGGCAGCGACAAACAGATCACGGTCCCCATCGCCGTCCCAGTCGCCTAGTGTCGGTACGGAATTCGTGCCGAAATCGAAACCGGTAACCATATCCGGCCAGATGGTGAAGACATTACTCACGATGCCATCCACCTGCGCGTACGCCAGACGCTCGAAAAACTGCATATTCATAAGCGTCAGAGCTGACCGCCGCCGCGACACCCCGCCATCGCGCACTGTATTGTAGAGACGCGGATCCGTATCCCGCCGGAACTCCTCCAGCGCCGAGAGGCCATCGCCATCATGATCCACCCAGCTTCCGCTATTCGTGCCGCCCAGATACATCCACTCCCACCAGTCCTGCATGCCATCACCATCCAGATCATCCGTCGTCTTGAAGTAATGCGCCACGAACGCAGTATTCGTCAAAAGCGGCAGGACAACTTTATCCAGCGCCACGCCCCGTTCATCCTCGGCTCTTAATCCATTCACCGACCAATAGGCAAAACTAAAACCACTGATAGCACCGTGCAGACTCGGTGTCGCCACCACCTGCCCATTCGTCACATATCCCGCACTGGAGACAAATCCG
>JFJP01038272.1_pt1 | contig 18438 bp, 16 predicted proteins | sample 431651 | NCBI WGS metagenome assembly JFJP01 (sample SAMN02602958, study PRJNA72255) | Microbial mat metagenome, whole genome shotgun sequencing project. | biome: fresh water; feature: sink hole; material: water; isolation source: purple microbial (photo- and chemosynthetic) mats found in...
GTTCCAACGGCTTGGATATTGCCGATTATATAATTGAGGAAATGAAAGCTCCCCTCTCATTAAGGAGAGGGGTCGGGGGTGAGGTCATAACCCAAATTCAAAGTCGTTTTACGCATGAATTAGTACAAATGATAAAAACAAATCCAGCCTTATTAATATTAATCGACAAACTTCAACTAGTTCAAATCTAAATTAAAAATTATATCCCTATGACACCAGAAGAAAGATATCAGGCAAAACTACATAGAAAAAGATTAGACGAAAATTACCTTCAAAAGCAATTAATCAAACTAAACAATGATAAATTTGAAACACTAATGAGCACCTTGCACTAAAAGAAATAAATTGCAATAATTTTATATAAGTTTTCTGTTTATAAAGTTTTTGTCTGAAAAATACTGTTTTTTGTCCTAAATGTATTATTTAGGCAAATTGCTAATGAGTAATTTTGTTCATATTTATAAAATTATGAGAAAAAGTATTCTTACTGCACTTCTATTTTTGGTAATTTCTTACTGTTCAGCTCAAAACAATACCGATAAATTTGCCGATATTGGCACTAATGCATATCAGATTCGTTCGGGGCTTGTTGTTCCACATCCACTCCCATTAAGCAATATTCAGCTGCCTGTTTCGCATCAACCCAAGGTGGCTTTTAAGCCGGCGAAAGAAATTTCGACCGCTGCTGAATTGCAGGTACTGTTGCAACAAACACGTGAGAAATACTCACCCTTTATGAGTCGGAAAGCGCCAGAGATGACTTCGCTTCGCACCCGTATGGCTTTGGATGAATTTGATTGGCGCATAGCAACACTAACTGATATTGCTACTATGAGTTCAGTTTTTGCTGGTGGCGGTGAATGGAAAAAAGTACGTATTCCACATTACGAACCTCCATTGGGCAGGGCTTTAACTTTTTATCGAAAAAATATTGTTATTTCTGATTCTTTACTTCAAAATAGAAAGCTCTTTGTTTGCTTCAAAGGGGTTGATTACAAAGCACATGTATTTCTGAATGGCAACTACATTGGTTCGCACGAAGGATTTTTTGCTCCATTCGAATTTGAGATTACTTCTAAAGCCGTTGCAGGTGAAAACACCTTGGTTGTAAAAGTAGAAAACGATTTCCCGACTTCTACTGTTAAAGATACTTTGTCCAATTCCGTTGTGGGAGATAAAATTTATGCCGCCACTGGTCCGGGCTACAACGACCCTTTGTTAGGTTGGCATCATGGTCCGGCTGCGATGGGTATTTATCAAAATTGCTATTTGGAATCGCGCGAAGCCATTCATATCAATGATGTATTTGTACGTCCATTGCCTGCAGATTCTAAGGCTGAAGCATGGATTGAAGTGAATAATTTCAAGCAATTTCCAGAAGCTGTCCGGTTAAATTTGTCGGTTTACGGACGCAATTTTAGTGATACAATTCTTGAAAATTTCGAGTATATTCCTTCTACAGTCATTGTACCAGGTGTGGGCGATTTGGCAAAGCCAACCGACAATCAGCTCAAAAAGTTAGAAATGGGTTATGGTGTGAATTTTCTGCGCATTAAGTTGGAAATGAATAATTTTCGTTATTGGAACAATGAAACGCCTTGGCTCTACGAATTACAGATAAAACTTTACGATAAAAACAACAGCTTGGTGGATACACGCACCCAATCGTTTGGTATGCGTAGTTTTAGCATGGACACAGTAAACATTCCAAAAGGAAAAATGTATCTGAACGGGGAGATGATTCGCCTTCGTGGTGCCAACACAATGGGGCATGAGCAACAATGTGTAATGCAGGGCAACTGGAATCAGCTCCGCGACGATATTTTGCTGGCTAAAATTGCCAATATGAATTATTTGCGGTTTACACAACGCCCCGTGCAGCCCGAAGTATATGAGTATTGCGATATGCTGGGATTGATGTTTCAGACCGATTTGCCGCTTTTTGGTGCACTACGTCGAAATAAATTTGCCGAAGCAGTGAAGCAGGTGGAAGAAATGGAACGTCTGGCTCGGAAGCATCCGGCAGCTATTATGGTTAGTTATATCAACGAACGTTTTCCGAATGCCGAAGGTTTTCCACAACGTTCGTTCAGCGATATTTCGGAGTACTGGAAATTGTTTAAAGCATTCGATCAGGCAGTTCTTTTGTCGAATCCCGACCGTGTGATTAAAGCCGGTGATGGCGACTACGACCCACCAACACCCGGATTGCCCGACAGTCATTGTTACAATACTTGGTACAACGGTCATGGCTTGGGCATTGGCGAAATGTACAAAGGCTATTGGCAACCCATCAAACCCGATTGGTATTATGCCTGTGGCGAGTTTGGCGCCGAAGGTCTCGATCCGCTCAATGTGATGCAGAAATATTACCCTAAAGCATGGTTGCCCACCGACAAAGCCAGTGAAAAATACTGGACTGCCAACCGCATTTCAATGGCGCAAACCCACCGATTTCATTATATGTGGTACAACACCCAGCATAGCTTACAGGATTGGATTACAGCCAGTCAGGATTACCAGGCATGGGCAGTGAAATTTGTTTCCGAAACTTTCCGTCGCGATTCGCGCATGATCTCGTTTGCCGTTCACTTATTTATAGATGCCTGGCCTGCAGGATGGATGAAAACCATTATGGATGTAGACCGTCAGCCTAAAAAAGCCTATTTTGCCTACCGCAATGCACTTCAACCATTGTTGGTAAGCATTCGCAGCGACCGCAAAAGTTTTTATTCCGGCGAGAAAACTGCTTTCGAACTTTTTGTCTCGAACGATTTGAACTCAACTCCTGAAAATTGCCTATTGAAATACCAGATTGAGCGAAATGGAAAAGTGATGTTTGCCAACGCTGTACCTGCAAGCATCAATGCCAATACAACTGTTTTTCAGGGTTTTATTCCTTGTAAAGCACCATTTGTAAACGCGCGAACTGAATACTTACTTCGGGTGCAACTCACCGACGAAAACGGAAAAAGCATATCGCAAAATGAGTTTCCATTCGAAGTTTTTCCGGTTGAAAAGTCAATAATTAAGCCAATTTGCGTAAAAGGAAGTTTGGACAACAAAACAAAAGATCTTCTTCTGGAAGCAGGACTAAAATCAACAAATAATCCAACCGATGCTAACACTTGGTTTATCGATAATTATAATTATTATGCTAAAAATCAAGTAACTATCGACCAGTTTGTAAAGAATGGTGGAAAGGTTGTATTTGCTGAATTAGTGCCTGGTGAATATAACATTGCGGGAACCAATGTTCAAATTGCCAAAACAACGATGGGGCAGTATTATTTTGCGTCGCCCGTGTTGTCGCATCCTTTGCTGGCAGGTTTTAAAGCATTCGATTTTAATATGTGGTACAATGATAAAAATCAATTAATCAGCCCATTTCTTTCTACCGTTATTACTGCTAAAGTATGGACTCCGGTGGTGAAAAGTGGTGCTTCAAACTGGTTGGCCGACAAAGGCGAAGTAATGGCTGTAGCGGTACTTGACTATGGGAAAGGTGAATTTCGCATTTCGCAAATAAAACTTAACAACAGAATTACAGGAAATCCACAGGCAAAAATATTTTTAAAAGCACTACTATACAAATAAGACATTTGGCACTCTAATTAGTGTTTGTTGTATCAAAGAAAAATAAAAAAAAAACAATGAAGTATTCTTATACATTCTGCTCAACAATTCGAGCGGCTTCAAAGCTTATCCTGGCGGTGCGCGCGACCACGAAGGGCCATTCGATATGGTTGGAGAGTTTGCAGGCTTTTTTACTTCGCAAACCAGTACAATTAGTGATTCTTATGGAGTCTCAGCGCAGATATACAACACAATGATAGTTCTTAACATTTCGCAAATATATAAAAGATACGGATTGTCGATTCGATGTATAAAGAAATAAATCATTACAAAGTTTGCCTAAAAAATTATATGTCAAAATTAAAAACATTTATTCAAAAATACCGCTTCAAAATTCTTTTTTGGCTTTTTGGTGCCGGTTCGCTTGTCTGGTTTCTGATTCGGGTTATTCCGAAACCTTCGAGGGCTACCTATCCTTGTATGCGGGCAAGTTACCCCATTATGACTGCTTTTGTATTGTATCTTACGGCCATGTTTTCGTCCATGTTTCTTTTCCGTAAGAACTGGCAACGCTATGCAATGACTTTTGTATTGATGATAGCCGTATTTATGGCATTTAACAATGCTGGAACTGCAACTTATGTATTGAATGCGGACGATTATTACCTGAAACAGGCGAACCAACCAATTGGTACAGCTCAGGGACTTTTCCCCGGTCGTGTGGTGTGGGTGCAAAACCCCGACGCTACCAACGAAAATATGAAAAATACTTCGGGCGATTACTGGTATATGGACAAGAACTGTCCGCAAGCAGTTGTCGATTCGATGATGGTGGCAGCTATTCGTCGGGTAGGCGGAAGGTACAGCAATAAGGAAGCCTGGAATAATATTTTTAGTTATTTCAATACCAAAAATAAACGGGGAAGTCAGGGTTATACGCCTGGCGAAAAAATTGCCATCAAAATTAATCTGACCAATTCGTGTTGTAACAGTGGCGTTCCAAATGCACAAATGGATGCATCGCCTCAAATGGTTTTCACCCTACTAAAACAATTGGTGAATGTTGTTGGTGTTAAGCAGCAGGATATTTGGTTGGGTGACCCTTATCGTATTTTCCGCAATGAATATTATAGCAAATGTGCTGCCTTATTTCCCAATGTAAATTACGTAGATGGTACGGGCAATGTGAGCGGACGAACAGGCCGAAAAGTAACTGTGCCTTCTGCCAGTCAGGTGTTGGTCTTCAGCGATAAATTGGAAACTTCCTCCTTACCTCAACATTATTTGGACGCTACTTATCTGATTAATATGGCTTGCCTTAAAACGCACGATTGCACAGGAATTTCACTTTGTGCCAAGAATCATCAGGGCTCCATTTTGAGTTATAAAAGTGCTAATGGAAATACGCCTTCCACGCAATCGGCTTACTACATGCACTATGCCCTGCCTTATCCTCCCGATAAATTACAGGAAACCAATGTTTATCGACATATCGTAGATTATATGGGTCACAAAGATTTGGGCGGAAAAACAGTTTTATACATTGTAGATGGAATATGGGCGGGGAAAAACTATAGTGGAATTGTAGAAAAATGGAAAACAGCACCTTTTAATAACGACTATCCATCGTCGGTTTTTATGTCGCAGGATGCCGTAGCTATCGAGTCGGTTGGTTTCGATTTTTTACTTGCCGAATATGTTGATAAAGCAGCTACCGAAAAATATCCGTATATGGTTGGTGCCGACGATTACCTCAAACAAGCAGCCGACCCTGCCAACTGGCCTTCGGGCATTGTGTATGACCCCGAAAACGACGGTACACCTATTGGCAGTTTGGGTGTTTACGAGCATTGGAATAATCCGCAAAACAAACAATACAGTCGTAATTTAGGTCAAAATTCAGGAATCGAGCTTTTGACTTATATGTCTCAAAATAAAACAGATAGCTATCAAAGCGAATTGCAGGTTTCTGCTGTAACTAAAGTTGGATTTATTGCTTGCAAAGTTTATCCAAATCCATTTACTTCGATGCTGAATATTGAAACGGAATACACCGGAGAACTAAAATTACAGCTTACCGACTTGTCAGGAAGAACAGTCTTCGAACAAAAATTCAATGGTTCAATAAGCTGGAATGGCAAATTACGAAACGGTGCAACTGTGCAAAAAGGTGTCCTATTGTTATCGCTAAAAGATGCTAAAACAAATCAGAATTTGTTCACAAAACAACTTATTCATCAATAAAAAATCGCACAAAATGAAGTGGCTACAATTTTTGTTATCTTTACTTCTGTTTTACTCGTGCACAGATACTGAAACTGATAAAGTCGGTTTACCTTCAAACAATGTTTTGTCTATTACTATTGATAAAAATGGATTGAAATGGATAACTACTGATAATGGAATTGTAACTTTCGACGGCAAAATATGGAAACAAGTTAGCACAGGCAATGCAGCATTGAATAATGATGTGCATGCGATGTTAGTGCTAACGGATAGTATTTGGTTTGCTTCTAATATCGGATTGATAAAGGCAAAAAACAATGGAACTTCTGTAACTAATCCGTTGGTAATCAATTCGCAAAATAGCAATCTTATGGGCGATTCGGTGTTTTGCTCCGAATTTAATACCAATCAATTATGTTTTTTTGGCACCAACAACGGGCTTTCGCTTTACAAAAACGGTAACTGGTTTTCGTATCGTGGTCAGTGGGGCCGACGTAACGAAACTTTTCTCGACCAATATAATATTTCGGATATTGCCTGTGCATCAGATGGTTGGAATTATGTAACTACAGTTGGTGGTGGCGTTTCGCGATTTAAATATTCCGAAACCGATGCAGTATCGGGAGCCACACGTTTTTTTCAACCCTGGGCGTATGGGCTGAAATCGGATACAGTTTACACGGTTTGTGTGGTGAATGATTCCTGTCAGTGGTTTGGCACCAATCAAGGAGCTGCTTTTCACGGAAGTGCTTATACCAAAGCCGATTGGACTTCATACTCGCGTGTTGATGGGTTGGCTTCGGATACGGTTTATGCCATTGCAGCCGATAAAACGGGTAGCGTTTGGTTTGGTACGTCTAACGGTTTGAGTAATTTTGCAAATAATACCTGGACATCATATACTACAAAAGATGGATTAGTTTCCAATAAAATAAATTCGGTGGTAATTGATACCGACGGTTCGGTTTGGGTAGGAACGAACGAAGGGTTGGGACATTTAAAAAATAATAGTTGGGATAATTATCAAAAAAAATAACCATGCTTAGTAAAAAAATTGTTTTGGTTTTGAGTCTTTCGCTTATTGTTTCATCCTTAGTTGCTATGGACCATCCAGGCGATAGCATTGTAGCATTACATGCTGATATTGTTCCTGTAATTGATGGAAACGACAATGATGTTTGTTGGAGTAACGCATCGTGGATTGATATTAATTATATGTGGATGCCTTTTAATGCCTCCATTGCAAGCAACGATTTTACCGGAAGGTATAAAGTGATGTGGAATAAAAACACCAATTTACTGTATTTTTTGGCCGAAATTACGGATGATAAGTTTGTAAATGGGTATGTATTTAGCAATAAAGATGGCTCTTATCCCAATTTTGATGTGCTCGAGGTTTTTATCGACGAAGACCGCCCCGGAGGAAATCATGCGCTGAATAATACTGCTTTTGCCTATCACTTAACGGGTGGAAACAGCACAACCGATTTTGACGCAGTAGATATTTACGACCCAACGAATAGTTACAATTGGAGTGCAGGTATTTATGTGAACTCAAAATCGCACCTCCCAGAATTCAAACGAACAAACGTGGGAACAAAATATGTTTGGGAATTTTCGCTAAAAGCACTCACAAGTACTTATAAACCAACCGATAACAGCGAACTGTTCAAAGCTGCATTGCTTAATGGTAAAAAAATGGGACTTACCCTTGCTTATTGCGATAATGACAATTCGGCTATAAATCCAAAACGCGATAATTTTATTGCATCCAAATACGAAACACAGGCAAATAACGATATTTCGTGGCAAAATTCAACTACATTTGCACACTTAACACTTCGCGAAAACGCCATTAATTCGATACACAATACCAATGATTTTGTTTCTAAAATTTGGTTTGATGCTTCCAATCAATTACACATCGAAACAAATGAAAATTCGAATTCATCTGTTTTAAAAATCAGAGATATTTCTGGTAAGGTATTGATTTACAAACAAATTTACAAAACAGAAATGCTTGATTTTTCGTCCTTCAAAAGGGGTTATTACATTATCGAACTACAAGGAAATAATTCAAGAGCAACTCAAAAAATTATTTATTGATAATAGATTTCTAAAATGAAACGAACATATTTCTACTTTTTAGTTTTATTTCTGAGTGTCGTCAATTTAGTGCACGGAACAGATTTCACGCAGTTTTTCAACCCTTGTATTGGCATAGGTGGTCATGGACATACTTTTCCGGGAGCTTGCGTGCCCAATGGATTGGTACAACTCAGCCCCGACACCGACACCGAAGGGTGGGATTGGATTAGCGGATATCGACACACTAATACTTCTATCATGGGGTTCAGTCACACACATTTAAGCGGAACGGGCTGCCCCGATTTGGGTGTGCCAGTCATTAAAAGTGCAACTATATGTTTGGATAATGGAAAAACCTTTGCCATTCGTAATTTGCTCAAAAACGACAAAGCACTTGTTAAATCGGTTTGGCTGAATGGTAAAATACTAAAAGAACGATATATTACGCACATTCAGATTATGGCTGGTGGCGAGTTGGTATTTAGATAGGATATTGTTTAAGCTATGTTCATCATATCGCCAAAGGCGATATTAAAATCGGTTTTAAAATCCGCTTTATCAGCGCATATCAGCGTCCTTCTAAGTTCTTTAAAATCAATCTGTAAAATTAGAATAAAGATAATTTGAAATAAAATCATGATTCAGGGAATTCTTTTCGATATGGACGGCGTTTTGGTCGATTCCGAAGAATATATTTTTGAGGCAGCACGAATGATGTTTGCCGAACATGGCATAACTGTAAAACCAGAAGATGCACTACCCTTTGTAGGTACCGGCGAAAACAGATATATCTCGGGCATTGGTGAGTAAAATGGTTTTATAGTTGATATTGAGCGGGATAAAGCCCGAACGTATCAAATTTATGGTGAAATTACGCCCGGAAAGTTAAAAGCACTGCCCAGCGTTCATACGTTCATTCAGCAATGCAAAAACGCCAGACTTAAAATGGCCGTTGCCAGTAGTGCCGACAGGGTTAAAATTGGCATCAATCTTCGTGAAATTGGACTTTCAGCCGATATTTTCGATGCTATCATTAGCGGCGAAGATGTGGAACGGAAAAAGCCATTTCCCGATATTTACTTGCTGGCTGCCGAACGAATTGGGTTGAAACCCGAAAACTGTCTGGTGGTGGAAGATGCAGTAAGTGGAATTACAGCCGGTAAAGCAGCTGGATGTAAATGTTTAGCTGTTACGACCAGTTTTCCAGCCGAGAAGCTGACTGAAGCTGATTGGATAAAGGAATCGTTGGAAGTGAATCTGGCTAATTTTGTGAAATGCAAATAATTATTTTTGTTTTATGTAATCCACTTATACTCTGATTTAGATTCTTTTTTGTCCGCATTTTCCCTTTTTTTGTCCGATTTGTTCAAATGTTTACACTAAATACAAGCTATTTTTGTAAGGTGTTAAATCTGCAACAATATTATGGATAAAATTAGACACCGTAACTCAACGTATTTTATTGCCTGCGTACTTTTATTTTTATCGGTTATGCCGATATTTACTCAAATTCGGGGAGAAAAAAAATTGCTACACCAACAAATTTCAAAACTAATTCCCGTTAAAACTTCGCAGTGGAACGATTGCCAACGTTACGACTTTAAATGGAATGGCAGAGATGCAATAATTGTTGCACCCGAAAAACCAATAAAAGGTAGTCCATGGGTTGTTCGTCCTGCATTTTTCGATGCCTTTGCTTATGCCGATTCGGCATTGGTTAAAAAGGGATTTTATGTTTGTTACTACGATGTAACGCACTTTTATGGAGCACCTCAAGCACAAGCATTATTCAGCAGTTTTTATCATTTAGTAGTCGATTCGTTGCAGTTTTCGCCTAAAGTTACCCTCGAGGGATTTAGTCGGGGAGGTTTGTTTTGCCTGAACTGGGCTGTAAATAATCCCGAAAAGGTGGCTTGTATGTATTTAGATGCACCAGTGTGTAATGTGAATAGCTGGCCTCGCAAGTTCGAAGCCGAACACTGGCAGGAGTTACTCACCATTTACCAAACGGATGAAGCGAAGGTTGATGCTCTTAAAATCAGTCCGGTTGACAAAGCGAAAGAAATTGCTGAATCCAATATCCCGATTTTAATTGTAGCCGGCGATGCTGATAAGTTAGTGCCTTTCAACGAAAATGGTGGTTTGTTAATCGAGCGTATGAAAAAACAGGGAGGGAAAGTAAAACTGATTCTAAAACTTGGCGTTGACCATCATCCGCATAGTTTGACAAATCCAAAACCAATCGTAAAGTTTATTCAGAAATACAATTAAAAACACAATAATTCTATGAACTCAATTTTAAGAAAAACAGTAGTAGTGGCACTTTTATTTTTACTGTGCAAACCAGCCATTGCTTGTGCACAAAAATCGGAAATTACCGTGAGTGAATCGTCGGTACAAAAACAATTGAATATGCCCTGGCGCAATACCATTGCCGTAGGGCGGGCACACAACCTGCTTCGAGCCGATATTTTACAACATTTGGCTTACGCTCAGGATATTATGGGCTATCGCTATTGCCGTTTTCACGCCATTTTCGACGATGCACTCGATGTGGTTCGTCGCGACCCCAAAACCTATCAACTCATATTTCAGTGGCATCAGGTAGATTTGGTGTACGATGCCTTGCTAAAATTGGGTATTCGTCCATTTGTGGAACTGAATCCTATGCCAAAAGCATTGGCTTCGGGAACGCAAACCATGTTCAATTACCAAATGAATGTAACGCCACCCAAATCGTACGACGAATGGGGGCAATTGGTGGAAGCATTTACCACACACTTGGTAGAGCGATATGGAATTGACGAGGTTCGAAATTGGTATTTCGAAGTGTGGAACGAACCGAATTTGGGTGCATTCTGGAGTGGTTCGCAAGCGGAGTATTTCAAATTGTACGAATACAGTGCGCGTGCTATCAAAAAAGTGGATTCAAAACTCCGTGTGGGTGGACCTGCATCGTCGAAAGCCAATTGGATTAAAGAAATCATTTCTTATACCTATAAAAATAATATTCCGCTCGACTTTGTTTCCACACACCTGTACGGACAGGACGAGCAGGTGCAGTACCCCGACCGTGTGGGAAGTCCGTACAAAGTGGGCGATTTTTTCTCCGAAACGGTAAAAGAAGTAACCCGCTGGGTAAAAGCATCCGAACGTCCCGACCTCGAAATTCACTGGACGGAATGGAATACTCAATCGGCAAAAGATGCAGCAAGCATAACTTGGGGCGAAAATATCTATGTGGATAATTTGTATGCCGCTTCGTTTATTGCCCGCAATTGTATCGACGTTGATAACGAATGTCAATCGTTTGCTTATTGGGTTATCAGCGATTTGTTCGACGAAGGAAATATCCCTGTCAGTCCGTTTTCGTGTACTTATGGACTTATCACCATTCATGGCATTCCCAAAGCTTCGTTTAATGCGTTCCGCTTTTTACGCAAAATGGAAGGAACACGCATGAATGTAACAACCGAAAAACCACTTCCACAAGGCAAAGGATGTGTGGTTACACGTACCAAAACAAGTACACGTGTGTTGATGTGGAATCAGAATTTTGTGGAAGATACCAAGCTACACAGTGTTTGGAACGGAACAATGGAAATTCCTGTTGCTGATGATACAATTTTGAATGTAATCAAAGGTTCGATAACCGCTGGCAATGGAAGTGCGTGGGAAAGCTGGATAGGTATGGGCAGTCCACTCAACGCATCGGCAACACAGTTGGATTTGCTGCGCAAGCACGCCGAACCCGCTTATACTTTTGCACAACTAAAATCGAATAAAAATAGATTGAATTTAGATTTCAGTCTTACACCCGGTGAAGTAGTTTATTTCGAAATTGCAGCACCAATGCAAAAAGTAACTACCCGATTTGCCAACGAAGAAGAGTTTAAAATATTTAATAAAGGAATGGGAGAAAAATCAAAATGAAAACAAAGAAATACATACTTACAATCTGCTTTTTGGCAACATACTCGTTGTGTGCACAAGTAAATTCCAGTTCGAAGATACAATGGTTCGAGGATGCAAATTAGGAATTTTTATTCATTACGGCATTTATGCGGTGGATGGAACCACTGAATCATGGTCGTTTTACAATAAAGAAACTACCTATGAACAGTACATGAGTCAATTAAATGGTTTTACGGCAGCTAACTACAATCCACAAAGTTGGGCCAAACTATTTAAAGAAGCCGGTGCAAAATATGCTGTGTTGACTTCGAAACATTGCGACGGCTTTGCACTTTGGAATACAAAAGTGAGCACATTAAATTCTGTAAAAGGAGCTCCGTCAAAAATGGATATTGTAACACCTTATGCTAAAGCCATGAGAGCCGAAGGCATTAAAGTAGGCATTTATTATTCACATATCGATTGGTCGCACCCCGATTATGCAACGGTTTTCGATGGTAAAGATCCACATCCAAAAAACTACAATACGTGGGATTATCCGGCTTCGGGTAAAGTGGATACGGTTCGTTGGAATAAATACCTCGCGTTTCGCGATGCCCAAATTAAAGAACTAATTCAAATTGCTAATCCTGATTTGTGGTGGTTCGATGCCGACTGGACACGTACTGCTGCGCAATGGAGAACTAGAGAACTTCGTAATTTAATTGTAGCATCTAATCCAACAACCATTCTCAATTCGCGGATGCAAGGTTATGGCGACTACAAAACGCCAGAGCAAGGCTTACCTGTTTTAGCACCCGAAGGACCGTGGGAATTGTGCATGACCATCAACGATTCGTGGGGATTTCGCCCAACGGATACCAACCAAAAATCGGTCAATTATATCATTCGTGTTTTTTCAGAATGTATCGGCATGGGGGGTAATTTATTGCTTGATGTGGGTCCTAAAGCCGATGGGACGATTACACCCGAACAAACTGCTATATTGAAACAATTGGGACGCTGGACATCAAAACACGCCGAAGCTATTTATGCCACCAAACGTGGAATACCACTCGGTCATTTTTGGGGACCAACTACTTTGAGTAAAGATGGCAAAATGATCTACTGCTTTTTATTAGACAATCCAAAAGGCGAAGTGGTAGTAAAAGGTATTAAAAATAAAATCAAAAATGTTCGCGTTATTGGCAGCAACAAAACATTGAATTTCAAACTCAATGGAGGTGCCGTTTGGCTTGGAATTCCATCGGTTTTGATTGTAGATTTTCCTACTTCGCAAATAGATAAAAATGCTAGTGTCATTGCTATTGAACTTGACTCGCCGTTGGAATTGTATCGCGGTTCAGGTGGAGCAGTTGAAAAAAATTAAGAATTACTAATGAACTTTCAGGTATAAAAAGGACAATATGATTAAAGGAATTCTTTTTGATATGGACGGTGTTTTGGTAGATTCGGAAGAATATATTTTTGAAGCTACCAAAATGATGTTTGCTGAGCATGGCGTGACTGTAAAACCAGCCGATGCGCTGCATTTTGTAGGGATGGGTGAAAATAAATACATCGCTGGCATTGGCGAACGGAACGGTTTTGTTGTTGATATTGAAAGGGATAAGGCTCGTACATATCAAATTTACGAAGAAATAACCCCTGGTAAATTAATGCCCTTGCCAGGAGTAACCGAGTTTATAGCACAATGCAAAGAATTAGGCTTTAAAATGGCCATTGCCAGCAGTGCAGACAAAGTGAAGATATTGATTAATCTGAGAGAAATTGGACTTTCGCCCGATAATTTTCAAGCCATTGTCAACGGACAAGATGTGGAACGTAAAAAGCCATTTCCGGATATTTATCTGTTAGCAGCCGAAAAGTTGGGGCTAAAACCCGAGGAGTGCTTGGTGGTGGAAGATGCCATAAGTGGCATAAGTTCAGGTAAAACTGCCGGTGCTAAATGCCTGGCATTAACCACCAGTTTTCCTGCCGAAAAGCTGACTGAAGCCGATTGGATTTACAAAGATTTAAGCGAAACGCCAATGAATGAAATATTGGGATATAATATGGATAATTGTAATTTTTGATGCAAGTTTTGATTAAAATAAAAATCTAATAATTTAAAAATGAATAAAGTAGGAAAAGTCAACAGTTTAGTGTATCGAATTTCTTTGATTGCTACTTTAGGTGGTTTTTTATTTGGTTATGATACAGCAGTAATTTCGGGAGCAATTAGTTCGCTGGATCATTTTTTTGTCAAACCAATGATGTTGTCGGAAATTCAATCCAATGCCCTTCTAGGTTTTATTGTTTCAAGTGCTTTGTTTGGTTGTATTATTGGTAGTTTATTAAGCGCTTTTGTCTCAAATAAATTTGGTCGCAAAAAAGGGTTACTTTTATCAGCTTTCCTTTTTCTGGTTTCCGCTATCGGCTCTTCATTCCCCGAAATTGGATTTAAAGCTTTGGGCTCAACAGGCGAATTGGTAATTGTCCAGTTTATTGTTTATCGGCTTATAGGTGGTATCGGAATCGGACTTGCGTCGGTGATGTCTCCCATGTATATTTCCGAAATTGCTCCCTCTAAGATTCGAGGTAAGTTGGTTTCTTGGAATCAGTTAGCTCTTGTAAGTGGAATTCTATTGGTCTATTTTGTCAATTTCATTATTTCACTTCAGGGTGATGTTACGTGGAATATTTTGTGGGGATGGCGGTGGATGTTTGTCTCCTCGGCAATTCCGGCCGCCTTATTTTTTGGGACTTTGTGGTTTGTTCCCGAAAGTCCTCGCTGGTTGCTGCTTAAAGGGCGTGAAACTGAAGCCGTTTCCATCCTTTCGCGCATTACCAACAAATCCGAAATGCAACATGAATTGGAAGAAATCAGGTTGTTAAAATCGAGTCAATCTACCGTTTCCCGTTCTTTGCTCTCTTTCGGTTTTTTGGTGCTTTTTATTGGTATGGCCTTATCTGTATTTCAACAACTGGTTGGCATTCAAGTAGTGATGTATTATACTCCTGAGATATTTAAAAATTTGGGAACGAGTAGCGAATCAGCTATGTTCCAAACTATTATGGTTGGAACAGTTAATTTTGTTTTTACCATTATTGCCATAAAATTGGTCGATAAATCGGGTCGAAAACCACTTCTAATTGTTGGTTCGTTTTTAATGTTTTTGTCAATGACGGTTTTGGGAATCTGTTTTTATGTTGGATATCAGGGAATTTTGTCGATAGTGTGTGTAATGGGATTTGTTGGCTCATTTGCATTCTCGTGGGGACCAGTTACTTGGGTATTGTTGTCCGAAATTTTCCCCAATGCTATCAGAGGAAAAGCAATGGCAATAGCTGTTGCGGTGCAATGGATCAGCAATTATCTGGTTTCGTTGGCATTTCCATTAATCGACAAAAGCACCTATCTCGTTAATCACTTTCATCACGCATTTTCATTTTGGTTCTTTGGGGCAATGGCGTTTTTGTCATTCCTGTTTGTATGGCGATTTATACCCGAAACGAAAGAAAAGAGTCTGGAAGAAATAGAAAAACTTTGGAAGAAATAAAATAATAATTTACAAATAATTGATTGATAATGAACGGATACGAAAGAATTGTTGCTTCCTTAAAAGGTGAAATGCCCGACCAACGCCCTATAATGTTGCATAGTTTTATGACTGCTGCCAAAGACGCAGGTTACAGCATTAGACAATACCGCGAAGACCCCGAAATTGCAGCTAAATGTCATATTCAGTTTATTGAAAAATACCAGGTTGATGGCATTTTGTTTGATGTAGATACCGCTTTGATTGCAGGTGCAGTAGGTGTTCCGGTCGATTTTCCGGAGGATGAGCCTGCTCGTACACACCACCCTTTGTTGCATACCCTCGAAGAAGTTGAGACGCTTGCAGATATTGATATTTCAAAAAACATCAGGGTTCAACATTCCATGGAGACGATTCGGATTTTGAAGAAGTATTTCAAAAACGAGATTTTTGTACGTGGCAATTGTGATCAGGCTCCATTTTCGTTGGCTTGTAGCATTCGTACGCCAGCCGAATTTATGATGGATTTAATGATGAACGAAGACGATTCTATTCGGTTGTTGGAGTATTCAAGTCGTATTTGCAGTCAGCTAATTACCCTTATGGCAAATGCCGGTGCCGATATGGTTTCCAATGGTGATAGTCCTGCAGGCCCGTCGATGATTTCGCCCGAAATGTACGAACAATTTGCAATGCCTTATGAACAAAAAATGGCAGATGCAGCCCATGCTGCTAATGTGCCCTACTTGTTACATATTTGTGGTAATGCCGATGTGATATTGGATAAAATGGCAACATTGAATATCGATGCAGTAGAATTGGATTATAAAACCCCGATTGCAAATATTCATTCACAATTGGGCAACAAAATGAGCTTGTATGGCACTATAGACCCAAGTGCTGTGTTCGCATTAGGCACTCCAGAAATGGTGGTGCGTGAAACCATACAATTATTAGAATTGTACAAAGGAAATCCTCGTTTCGTAATCGGTGCTGGTTGTGCTTTGCCTCCCATAACTCCCGAATTAAACATACGGACATTTATAGAGACAGTACGAAAATTTTAAAACACAATAAATAAAAACAGATGAAATCATTCAAATTTATAACTCTAATACTTTGTATTACAAGCATTAGTGCTGTTTTTTCACAAAAAACAGAAATTACAATTACCGAAAACAGCAAACAGGAAGCCTTACAAATGCCTTGGCGAAACTGCATTTCTGTTGGTAGTGCACAGTTGTTGCTCAGGAATGATGCACTTCAACATTTAGCATTTTTGCAAAAGGAGTTTGGCTATCGCTATTGTAGGTTTCACGGCATTTTCGACGACCAAATGGATGTTGTTAACCGCAATCCCGATAAATCTCTAACCTATATGTGGCATCAGGTTGATAAGGTGTACGACGCTTTGCTGGCGATAGGCATTCGTCCGTTTGTGGAAATTAACCCTATGCCTACGGATATGGCTTCGGGCACACAACGTATGTTTATGTACCAAATGAATGTTACTCCGCCCAGTTCGTACAAAGAGTGGAGCGATTTTATGACGGCGTTCGGCAAGCATTTGATTCAGCGTTATGGTATTGAGGAAGTTAAACAATGGTATTTCGAGGTGTGGAACGAACCCAATTTGGGTGGATTTTTCTCAGGTAATCAGGCGGAGTATTTTAAATTGTACAGCACCACGGCTTTTGCACTCAAGGCAGTTGACGTACGTTTACGCGTGGGTGGTCCTGCCACTTCCAAAATCAACTGGTTGAACGATATGATTGATTATTGTACCGACAATAAAGTGCCGTTAGATTTTGTTTCTACTCACTTGTATGCTCAAGATGAGCAAATCGAGTTCCCTAACCGAAAAAATAGTCCTTATCCTGTAGGTGATTATTTTTCGGAAAATGTACGATTGGCAAAAAAAATAGTAAAAAACTCTAAACGCCCCGATTTGGAATTACACTTTACGGAGTTTAATTCATTGGTTGCCAAAGATTCAGCCTCAGTTTCGTGGAGTGCCAATGATAATGTAGAAAACCTGTATGCAGCATCGTTTATTGTACGCAACATGTTAGAGTTAGACAAGGAAGTGAATACAATGTGTTATTGGGTAGCTACTGATATTGACGATTATAGCGGCATACCACATGCGCCTTTTTCATCGAACTACGGATTGGTAAATAATGTAGGTATTCCAAAATCTACTTTCAATGCTTTCTCCTTGTTGCGAAAAATGGAGGGTAATGTGCTGACTGTTACAAAGTCGGAAATGGCAGACACCAAAGCGAAGGCTAAGGTGCAACCAGCAAGCGTACCAACCAAAGGAAAAGGTGCTTTTGCGGTGAACGATTTGGGTATTATCCGAGTGATGCTTTGGAATCAAAACTTTTTGGAAATTGCCAATCACAAAACCTGGTCAGGAACAGTATCGCTTCCAAACTTAGATGCTAAAAAACTATATGTTGTTGTAACTTCTTCTATACGTGCAGGCGAAGGAAGCCCTTTCGAGTCATGGAAAGAGATGGGTTCACCTCAAAATCTAACCAAAGGGCAAATAAACTTACTCAAAGCGCATTCAGTACCTGCTTTTACGTTCGGAAAACTATATGATAAGAACGGAAAATTAAGTCTCGATTTTAGTCTCACTCCCGGCGAAGTAAAATACTTTGAGATAGCTCCTAAAGATCAGGATGCTGTGAATACAGGCATTAAAGCGACGAAGGATTTAGAGAAAAAATTGAGTGATTCTTCAAAAGAATAAAAATTAATAACAATCCATTTTTTATGGACAAAAGAGATTATATTTCGGTATTGAATTACGAGCCTCAGATGATCGAAGATGTTAATTATCAGCAAGTTCAGAAAGAACTAAAAACAGGTTGGAATACCTGGTACAATAATTCCATGCTTACACAAGTGTTATTACCAGAGGGTTTTTCACTGCATTTGGGACTGAAAGACCGTCGGCTTTTTGGCGATTATGTCCGCGAATTTTTCCCAATGGACAATGAAATTCCCGAAGTGATTGTTCGTCCGGGCAAGGTAAGAACCCTTGATGGTTCATATACCGATGTGGAAATTGAATGGAAAGGCATTAAATTCCGTGTAGAAAGTG
>JFJP01038574.1_pt1 | contig 18438 bp, 15 predicted proteins | sample 431651 | NCBI WGS metagenome assembly JFJP01 (sample SAMN02602958, study PRJNA72255) | Microbial mat metagenome, whole genome shotgun sequencing project. | biome: fresh water; feature: sink hole; material: water; isolation source: purple microbial (photo- and chemosynthetic) mats found in...
GTGGCAAAAGGAAAATATTTACCCAATTTGAAAGAAATTTTTCAAATTGGATTGACTTTCTTTTTAACCATAATTGCTTGGGTGTTTTTTAGAGCAGCAAATGTTACCGAAGCTATTCACTATTTGCAACAAATGTTTTCAGCTTCTTTATTTTCGATGCCAAATTATTTACCAACCAAAACCATTATTTACATTATGCTTTTTGTGCTTATAGAATGGTTAGGACGAGATAGAGAATATGCGCTAGAATATTTAAAAATGCCACAATTTGCTCGCTGGGGACTTTATTATTTGCTTATTTTTGCCATTCTCTGGTTTGGTGGAGAACAACAAGAATTTATTTATTTTCAATTTTAACGAAACAGAATGAAACTTTATCTTCAACGGATTGTTATTTTTCTTTCTGTTTTTCTGAGTTTACTGCTAATTCTTGAAGTTTTTGTAACTCAGGGATTGAAAAAAACAGGGTACAATGAGTACAAAGATTGGAATTTAATTTTTCAATCAAAAATCAATTCAAACGTACTGATTCAGGGCGATTCGAGAGCTTGGGTTCAAATTTCGCCCAAAATAATCGATTCGGTTTTAAATGTACAATCCTACAATTTGGGCATCGATGGGCACAATTTTAAAATGCAACAAACTCGTTATCAGATATATAAAAAATACAATCCAAAGCCCCAAATAATAATTCAAATTTTGGGGCTTAATAGTCTTGGGCAGCGCAAGGATTTATACAATTCGCAACAATTTTTGCCTTTTATTTGGGACAAAGACATTCGGAATTGCATCATGGAATATGAGGGTTTTAATTTTGGCGATTATTATATTCCGGCATTTCGTTATTTAAAGTCAAATTTAACAAAGCATGTAGAAATAGGCTTTCAGGAATTTATAAATTTAAAACATTACGAAAACACACGCTACAAAGGTTTTCGTTCTCGTCCTTTAGCTTGGGATAGTACATTTGCTGAATTTAAAAAAGCAAATCCCAAAGGCGTGAAATTTGAAGTATCGCCGAGTGTTACTAATCTTTTTGATAAATTTGTTGCCCAATGTATTGAAAATAAAGTAGAAATAGTGCTCGTTTATGCTCCCGAATACATCGGATCGCAAAGCATTATTTTAAATAGAAATGAAATTATTTCCACTTTTGAGAGAATTTCAAGAAAACACAACATTTTATTTTTAAATTATTCGAACGATTCTATTTCGTACAATAAAATATATTTCTATAATTCTCAACATTTGAATACATTAGGTGCCGATTTATTTTCTAAAAAATTGGCAATAGATTTGAAAAATAAGTTGAATTAATAATAGAATCTCATGCGCAATTCTTTTGGGTTAAAAACATACACTTTTTTTTCAAATTTGTTGCATTTTTTTTTCAACAAAGAAAAGTTCAAACTCTGGTTTGAACTTTTTTATTGGAAAATGAAAAAATGGAAAGAAAAAGAATTGACAAATTTTCATTATCGTGAATTTTTTGTCGATTATTTTGAAATTTCCGAAAATTTTTATGCCAGCAAAAAAATATTAGATATTGGTTGCGGACCACGAGGAAGCCTCGAATGGGCAAAAAATGCAAGCCAAAGAGTAGGACTAGACCCTTTGGCTAACAAATATTTAGCACTCAATAAAGGCAAACATCAAATGGCTTACATTCAAGGCGCTTCGGAAGCAATTCCCTTTGAAAATGAGCATTTCGATGTCGTTTCGTCGTTTAATTCGCTCGACCATGTGGAAAATTTAGACAAAACGCTTTCCGAAATTCATCGCTGCTTGAAAATGGGAGGTTTATTTTTATTGATAACCGATATTCATACAAAACCCACATTAACAGAACCTTCTGCTTTTGGTTGGGAAATTTCGGAAAAAATTAAAACACTTTTTGAAATTGAGTCAGAAAAGCATTACGAAGGCAATAAATTGTACAAAAGCATTCGCAAAGCTATTCCTTTCGACCATCAAAACCACAAAAAACGCTACGGCGTACTAACTATTTTGGCGAAAAAGAAATAATTCGTATTTTTGAAAAAAAAACAAAGCATTTTTTTCACATGGATATTACAATTTATACCGACGGTGCTGCCCTTGGAAATCCGGGCGCAGGAGGCTACGGAACGGTTCTTATTGCGGGCAAACACCGCAAGGAGCTTTCGCAAGGCTACAATTATACAACCAACAACCGCATGGAGCTTTTGGCTGTGATAGTTGGTTTAGAAGCACTTAAGCAAGAAGGAAGCAACGTAACGGTTTATTCCGACTCTAAATATGTGGTTGATGCAATCGAACAAAAATGGATTTATGGCTGGGTAAAAAAACGCTTTGCCAAAGTTAAAAATCCCGATTTATGGATACGTTTTTACGAAATTTTCAAAAAACATACCGTTAAATTTGTTTGGGTCAAAGGGCACGCAGGCATTAAAGAAAATGAAGTTTGCGACCAATTGGCAACTTCTGCCGCTCGAAATCTAAACAAACTAGACGATTTTGGTTATTTGGAAGCTATTAAAAAAGGAGAAATTTTATAAAATAGCTGTTGAATTACTTTATTTTTGAAAACGAACATAAATTAGTCGATTTGAATTTCATAAATTCTATTTTTAATTGTAATTTTGTAAAATAACGATACTGATATGCAAATACAAATGACACAACAAGTGGTTGATTTTGTAAATCAAACACAACAAATACAAGGGCAAGAGCGTGATTTACTTATTTGGGCTATTTTGCAAAATTCATTAAACAAAACGTCTTCGGTTCAGGAAATAAAAATTAACGATACTACCGGTTTTCTTTATTTTCCTCAATTTCTTTTTTCGCAACAAAAAAAGGAAGATTCAATTATAAATAAAAGAAAACCAGGTTCTTTGGAAAATATGATTGTATATATGTCGCCTGATTTTGACGAACCTTTGTCTGATTTTAATGAATATATGTAAAATGAAGTACATAATTGACACTCACGCATTGCTATGGTTTCAAAGTAATGATAATAAACTATCAGAAAAAGCAAAAAAACTAATATCTGAAAATGATATTTACATTAGTATTGTGAGTTTTTGGGAAATAGCAATAAAAATTTCCATCGAAAAATTAAAGCTCAATAAAACAATACTGCAATTAATGCAACAAGCTCAAATTGATAATATTACAACACTAGGAATTACGCAAGTTCATATAGAAACAGTTGCAAAATTACCTTTTTTTCATAGAGATCCTTTTGATAGAATGTTAATTTCACAAGCAATTTCGGAAAATATTCCGATTATTAGTGCCGATATTAAATTTGATTTATACAATAGAGTACAGCGAATTTGGTAATTTTTTATACAGAAAAAAAATGTCGAAACTAATTATATTTTCAGCTCCTTCGGGTGCAGGCAAAACAACCATAGTAAAAGAGCTTCTCAAAAAAGACGAATTGAAGCTAAAATTCTCAATTTCAGCAGCAAGTCGTGCGCCACGTGAAGGTGAAGTTCATGCAAAAGATTATTACTTCTTTTCTGCCGAAGAGTTTAAAACTCGCATAGCCAACAACGAGTTTTTGGAGTGGGAAGAGGTATATCCAAACCACTTTTACGGAACGTTACTTTCAGAAATTTCGCGCATCGAAAGCGAAGGTTTTAATGTTGTTTTTGATGTAGATGTAGTTGGTGGTGTGAATATTAAGCAAAAATTTGGAAGTGAAGCTTTAGCTATTTTTGTGATGCCACCTTCAATTGACGAACTCGAAAACAGACTAAAAAAACGAGCAACCGACAGTGCCGAAAACATTGCCAAACGTGTAGCTAAAGCCCAAAAAGAAATAGAGTTTGCTCCCAAATTCGACCTTGTTGTTATAAATGATAATTTGGATACCGCAATAGAACTTGCATTGCATAATATTAAGATTTTTCTAAAAAAAGAATAGTTTTTATTTCTTAGAAAAAAAAGTGCGTTGTTTTTTAACATCGCACTTTTTTGCTAAAATAAAATAACTATTTGTCAATTTCCGCCCCAATTATCGCGGTCTAAACTTCTATATTGTATGGCTTCAGCCAAATGCTCTACTTTTATGTTGGCACTCGAATCCAAATCGGCAATGGTTCGCGAAACTTTCAATATTCGGTCGTAAGCTCTAGCCGAGAGCCCAAGTTTGTCCATTGCATTTTTAATCAGCGAAACGCCTGCTTCGTCTAGCTTGCAGTGCTCTCGTATCATTTTGCTGCTCATTTGGGCATTGTTATGTATTCCTTGATTATTTTTGAAACGCTCGTGTTGAATTTCTCTTGCAGTAATAACTCGTTTACGCACCTCATCGCTCGATTCCGAAAGTCGTTTCTCCGAAAGTTCTTTAAAAGGCACAGGAATTACTTCTATGTGAATATCAATTCTATCGAGCAGTGGACCTGAAATTTTGTTTAAGTAACGTTGCACCATTCCTGCACCACAAACGCACTCTTTTTCGGGGTGATTGTAATAACCACAAGGGCAAGGGTTCATCGAGGCTACCAGCATAAAATTTGCTGGATATTCGACCGAAAATTTAGCTCTCGAAATAGTGATTTGATTGTCTTCCAGTGGCTGCCGCATTACTTCGAGCACAGTGCGCTTAAATTCAGGCAATTCGTCTAAAAATAAAACACCATTGTGAGCCAGCGAAATTTCACCAGGCTGCGGATATTGACCACCTCCAACAAGTGCCACATCGCTAATTGTGTGGTGTGGCGACCTGAATGGACGTTGGTTAATGAGTGAAGTATTACTTGAAACTTTTCCTGCAACTGAGTGTATTTTAGTAGTTTCGAGAGCTTCGTGAATATTTAGCGGTGGCAAAATAGTGGATAAACGCTTGGCAAGCATTGTTTTTCCCGAGCCGGGCGGACCTATCATTATGATGTTGTGCCCTCCGGCTGCAGCAACTTCGAGCGAACGTTTTACGTTTTCTTGCCCTTTAACATCTGCAAAATCAATGTCGTAGGTTTTTATGTTTTCGAGAAATTGCTTACGTGTATCAATTATAACTTGTTGTAATTCGTTGTCGCCATTAAAAAAATCAATAACTTCTTTAATATTTTCAACTCCAAAAACTTTAAGTTTGTCCACAACAGCAGCTTCGTTGGCATTTTGTTTTGGCAAAATAAATCCTTCAAAACCTTCGGCGCGTGCTTGAATAGCTATGGGCAAAGCACCTCTAATTGGCTGCAAACTACCATCGAGCGAGAGTTCGCCCATGATTACGTATTTATGTACTTCGGTATTTACAATTTGCTCGTCGGCAGCTAAAATTCCGATGGCAAGCGTCAAATCATAAGCCGAACCTTCTTTGCGAATATCGGCAGGAGCCATGTTAATTACAACTTTCTTGCCAGGCATTCGGTAATTGTATTCTCGCAAAGCTGATTCTATGCGCTGTTGGCTTTCTTTCACTGCGTTATCGGGCAAACCTACCATAAAAAAGTTAACGCCTTGAGATACACTTACTTCTACCGTTATTGTTGTAGCTTTTACACCAAATACTGCACTGCCAAAGGTTTTTATCAACATATAATTTATTCGTTTTTTGAATTATTTTGCCGTTTGCGCTTCGTTTTTTTTTACAAAATTAATAAAGCATAAGAAACCCCCAAATTTTTGAATGAATTAATTGCTTGCTCCTTCATATTTTGATGTTTACAAAATTATCATATCAATTGGCTAACTATTTTAAGCATCTGCTTTACTTATTTTTTAACCAAGGGTTCATATTTTTTGCTTAAAAAAGACCAATTTTATCATCAAATAGTTCTGAATACTAACGACTTATAAATCCATTGTAGATTTGAACTAAAATATCGTCGAGATTGTATTTCCAATGCCACTGCGGATAGTGGGTTTTGAATTTCGTCAAATCGCTTATGTACCAAATGTGGTCGCCAATTCGGTTGCTTTCGGAATAGGAATAATTCATTTTTTTGCCAGTTATCTTTTCGCAAATTTCAATGGCTTCGGTCATCGAACAGTTTGAAAATCTTCCTCCACCTGCATTGTAAACCTCACCCTGACGTGGATTTTGGTAAAAATGCCAGAACATATTAATCAAATCCCAACTATGAATATTGTCGCGCACTTGCTTGCCTTTGTATCCAAAAACGGTATAATGAGTTCCCGTAACTGCACATTTCATTAAGTACGACAAGAAGCCATGTAGCTGAGTTCCAGAATGATTAGGACCCGTTAAGCAACCGCCTCTAAAAACACCCACATTCATATTGAAATATTTGCCGTATTCTTGTGCCATCACATCGGCAGCTACTTTTGAGGCTCCAAAAAGAGAATGTTTCGACTGGTCTATGCTCATATTTTCATCTATTCCAGCTTTATAATAGTTATGATTTTCAGCTATTTCCCAACGTTTGTCTAATTCAACCAAAGGCAAATAATTAGGCGTATCGCCATATACTTTGTTGGTAGAAGTGAAAATAAAAACGGCTTTTTCGCAGAATTTTCGAGTGGCTTCGAGCATATTTAATGTTCCGTTGGCATTTACAGTAAAATCAGTAAATGGCTCATTTGCAGCCCAATCGTGACTAGGTTGCGCTGCTGTGTGAATCACTAATTTAATATCTTTTCCATACTCGGCAAATACTTTTTCTACCTCGCTGTAATTTCTAATGTCGATATCGAAATGCTTATAATTAGCAACAGTATCGATAAGTTTTTGCTTGCTCCACTCGGTTGAAGCGTTGTCGCCAAAAAAATATTTCCGCATATTGTTGTCGATACCAACAATTAAATCAAATTTTTCGCTGAAAAAATTTACCGATTCGCTACCTATCAAACCGGCGGCACCTGTTATTATTGCTATGTTCATAATTTTACGCTATTAGTTTTTTATTGCTTAAATTAATGTTTCATCATCGATAATAGAAATTGTTCAAATTCAGCCGCTTCATTGTCTTGTTTAAATTGCCTTATGCTGTTGATTATTTCCTTTTTTGAAAGATTTCCGTTTTCGAGCAGATTAGCACTAATTTCTAACTCTGTAATGGATTCTTGTAATTCTTTTTGGTGAATTTCAATTTCCCTTTTTGCGCTTTTTTCCGAAATATTAATCAGCCCTTGCAAAATACTGTAACGTGGATTTTGATTTTGTAGTTGCAATTTTATTTCTAATTCCTTCACTTGCTCCTTGAGCATATCATTATATACTTTAAGTTTTTCGTCAGCTAAACTCTCTATATTTTTAGCATCTAGCGTTATCCATTCTATTTCAAGTTTCAAAAGCGTGGTAATGTCCTTTTCGTTGTAGGCAGTTGTTACTTTTTTCATCAATTCTTCCTTTTGTAGCTTCGCTATCTCGTCGGTTTCAGTATCGGGGTGAAGAATTTTAGCCAGCGAAATATAGATGCTTCTAAGTGTTTTTAGTTTTTGTTTTTCTTCTATTTCTTTAGCCATTTCGGCTTGAATTTGCTTAGGTGTTTTCTTCTTTTCTTTTCGCTTTTGTTCTCTTTGCTCTTTTCTTTGTTCCTCTTCTTTTTGCATTTTTTCTTGTAATTCAAATGCAAATCGAGCAAAGTCTTCGGGTGTTTTGAAACCTTTCATGTCAATATCCATTCCGGTCATATTGCTAAAAATTTCCGAAACTTCCGACATTTCTTGTTCTTGGATTTCTTCGTAGCTTGTGTCGTTCCATTTGTTAAACAATCCAATAACATCATCGGCTGGCGAAGTTTCTTGGGTTAGCATATTCTGCAACAAACCACATATAACGTCCCCTATTTGATAAAGTTGTTTCTTCGAAAACGTATATTTTTCAGAAAGCTCATCGATAATGAATGCTATTTTAGTTTCTATTTCTAGCTCTTTTTTTAAAAGTGGAGTCATTCTTTCAGAAAAAAACTGCAAAATAGCTTCGTTTTTTGTATAAGACTGTTCTATTTTTTTCTCAAGGCTTTCTATTTGTTCTGTGTATTTATTGAATAATTTTTGATTCTTACTTAATACTTTAGAATCAGATTTTGTAATTTTGAGTTTGTTGTTTTTAATTGAGTTCATCTTTTATGCTTTGTTTAAGAAATAAATTCAGTTAAATTTGAATGAAGAATAAAGTTTAACTCCGATTTATCTTCTATCGAAGTTTCGATAAATGCAAATCCAAAAATAAGATACTTCTGATGATTTACTTTGCGTAAATGTAGTAAATTATTAAAGTTTTGAATCAATTTATCGTAGTTAAATTCTTTAATTTCAGAAGGTTCTTTGCCTGTGCTATTGTCTAAAACAATGAGGCTATATTCTGAGTTTTCTTTGCCTTCAAAAACTTTGTTCCAATCGGGTTTTAAGCCTTTTTGGTAATATTCATACGAGTTGAATTGATAAGCAAACCAAGTCAAATCGGCAGTTGTGCACCAGCCACCAAAACGCATTGGGTTCACTTCGATAGGAACAACTTTGCCTTGTGCATCTACTCTTACTTCCACGTGCGCTGGATAGTTTTTGAGATTTGCTAAGTTGCCAATGCTTTGCAAAAAAGTTTCCATTTTTTGCATGTTACTTTCAACTATTTGTTTTGAAGTACTATATACCCTGTCATTTGTATCTTTACCTGAAGAAAAAAGATGGTGCATAATGTTCAAAACAGTAACTTTTCCTGCCGAGTCGAAATAACAATCCAAGGCATACTCATCGCCTTCAATATTTTGCTCCACAATAAATTGCGAGGTATTGAGTACTATTTCGGGGTAAACGCCTTTTTGTATTTCTATTTCGCGTTTTATTTTTACCAAAGTATTTTTCCAAGCAGCCGCATTTTCTACTATGTGTACACCCAAGCTAAAAAAGCCAACAGCTGGCTTTATTACAAAGGGGTAGCTAAAATTGCTTATATCTAACTCATCAAGTTCGTCAAATGGAATACCCAGAAAGAAAAAATCGGGATACATTGGTTTTATCAACTCCCTGAATAATATTTTGTTTTTAAATAATTTGTTGTTTGCAGCAAAAGCCGAGCGTGGCAAATGATTTTCTACCCATTCTATTGCATTTTCGGAATTTGTGTAAAGTGGCACCTTTGCACTTCCATCGAACAGATTTACAGCTTCTTGCTCTGTTACAAAACGAATAGAGAAACCCGAAAGTTCTTTTTCGGCAAAAGGAGTTTTAATTACTTGTATTTGAGTTTTTTCTAACGTTTCTTTCAAAAAATCAGAAACATAAGGCTTGTCGATTAGTATCATACTTGAGAATTAAAAAGCGTTGTAAATAATTCTCAAAGATAAAAAAGACTTAAAATTAGGCAATATGAAAAAGGATTTTATTTTTTTTTATTCTTATTGTTTTTTCAAAAAAGACTAAGAATCAAAACATTAATGAAAATGTTTAATTTGTGGCTAATTTAATTAGAGGTTGTTTAAAAAAATCAAACAACGTTTTAGCGAATAAACAAATTCCTGTGGTTTCTTAACTAAAACGATTTTGTATTAGAATTTAGAAAAGTTGAATATTTTGCTTTTTTAGAATTTTTGCTGCTATCAAGTTTCGTTCTCATTTTTTTTAATGATAAATTTTAGATTATCGGCAAAATGTTTTTTTGTTAAATAAAAAAATTGTATTTTTGTTTTTCGTTTATAATATCTATTTGTAAGAAAATTTTTATTTCAAAATTAAGTCATATCACAATGGAAGCTTTGATTATCAATAAGACAGAAGACACGCCGGGTGTGGAATTTAATCCAGCTAAAGGATATTTTATGATTTCGGATAGATCTTGGCCCGAAAATGCTATCGATTTTTACAAGCCCATTTTTGATTGGCTCGAGGAATATATGAAAAATCCCAACCCTTCTTCTATATTTGAATTTAATTTAGAATATTTTAATACTGCTTCTGCCAAGCAAATAGCAAGACTTTTGCTTCAGCTCGAAAAATTTTCAAAAAAAACTGACATTATTATTCGTTGGCATTACGATAAAGACGACTTGGATATGCTTACTTCGGGCTCAAGATATGCTAAATTGTTGAATATTAAATATGAATTTGTGGAGCATTGAAAAGTGTAAGTGTTTTATTAAATACAGCTGTTTGTTTTTTTACAAAGCAAAGGTATTTTAGAATGTAACAAAAGCAACGTTAATTTTAAATATTAACATTCTATTTTTAAACCTATCATAAGCACATCGTCTATTTGTTTCTTGTCGCCTCGCCATTCGTCAAATTTCGATGCCATTAATTTGCCTTGTTCTTCTAACGATAAATGTTGGTTTGCAATTAATAGCTTCTTTACATTCAACTTCATAAATTTAGAGTTGTTATCGCCTCCAAATTGGTCTTGATAGCCGTCAGACATCATATAGAGCGAAGTATCTTCATCAAGAAAAATGGTGTGGTTGGTAAAATTAACTACTTTGTTGAGCAACATTTCGTCGCCAATTGAAAAAATATCTCCTTCTATTTCTTGCAACTCGTTTCCTGTGATGATAAAAACAGAATGGTTGGCTGCTGCAATTTCGAGCTCCCTATTTTCTTTGTCAATAACGCAAAGTGTAATATCCATGCCATCTTTAGGGTCATTATCGCGCCCTTGATTTAAGGTATTTACGATGCCTTCGTGCAATTTGTCGAGAATCATTGCAGGGTGCATAATATTTTTTTCGTTCACTATTTCGTTTAGCAACGTGTTGCCTATCATGCTCATAAACGCCCCGGGCACGCTGTGTCCGGTGCAATCGACAGCGGCAATAATTTGTTTGCCATTTTTAGCCGAATACCAATAAAAGTCGCCACTTACAATGTCGCGTGGTCTGTAAAATATAAATGAATTGGGAAAATTGGTTTGAATTGCTTTTTGAGAAGGCAAAATAGCTTCTTGAATTTTACTTGCATACACAATACTTTGCTCTATTTGCTGGTTTTTTCCGGCAAGCTCTTTGTTCAGTATTTCCAATTTTTCGTTGCTGGCAATAATTTCAGCTTTTTGCTTTTCGAGAGCTGTATTTAAGCTTCTGAGACTTAAATTTTTCATCGAAATTTCGTCTTTTTGCTGTTCTAGTTGTTTATTTTTCTCTGCCAATAACTTATTTGCCTTCTTCTTTTGTCTGAACTGAAAGAAAACAAGTATAAATATGATAAAAATAATTCCTAAAATACCGAATAGTATGTACTTTTCTGTTCTCGCTTTTTGAATTTCGGCTTCGCGTTTTTGCAGCTCAAGGTCGTTTATTTTTTTAGTTTGGTTGAGCAAATCTATTTCCATTTGCTGCTCTTTTGTTAGTTTTGCTGCACTTTGCAACGAATCTTTTGTCAAAGCATACTCCAGCTCCGTTAGTTTTAGTTTCAACCGCGCGGCAGTGGCTTGAGCAAGAGCAACGGCTTGCTTTTTCTCTATTTCTAGCTTTTCGGTTCCCATCACATAGCTATTGAACGATATGAAATAGCCATAATTGAGCTTCCAATTTTCCATATCGCCAATGGCTTGGTAATTTTCGGCAAGCTCGCTGTAACATGAGCGCAAAAGCTTTTGATTGTCTTTTTCTTCCAAGGCGTAGCCTAAACTTTCTTTGAGTGTAGCAATTGCTTCGTTGTGCATTTTCAGGCTTTTTTGAGCCATTGCTATGTTGTTTAAGCATTCTATTATATTGGTCTTATCTTTGTCTTTTGTGTTTCGTGTGGCTTCGTATGCTTTTTGAAAATGAAAAAGAGCTTTTGAATCGTTGCCAAGGTCTGTGTAAATGTAGGCTAAGTTTGTATTTATTTGTTTTATTCCGTTCTTATTGCCTAGTTGTTCGCTTAGTTGCAGTGTTTTTTCAAAATAGCTTATCGCCTCAGTAGTCAAACCATTATCCCAATAAATAGAGGCAATTTTGCTGTAATTAGAAACCGCCATGTTTTTATTGTCTTCGTTCAAAAAGCGTTCGGCTTGTTGAATATAACCAGCTACTTCTGCTTTTTTTGCAGAGCTTAGTTCTTGAGCAAGCAGCATACTACTAGTCGAAAAGAATAGAAGCAATAGTAAGTATATTTGCTTTTTTGTCATACGGTTTCGATTCCTATTTTGATTTATGATTAAAAACAGTGCAAGTTACATTTTTTTTTTCTTTAATAAAAATAATTTTGTTTTTTTTGAAAAAAACTTTTTTCCGCTTTTGTATTTGTTTTTTTTTGAAAAGGAATATACAATCGTATTTTATCCAGACCAGAACTCTTAGTATGAAGTATTTGAGGAACTTCTAAAAATCGACTTTTTAGTCTTCTATTTTTAGAAGTTCCTCTTTTCATTTATTTTGTTTTGTAAATTAAAAAAAATCGGTATCTCTATATTCATTTTTATCTGAAGGGTCGTTGCCATCGTATTCATTGCAGTTGAGAATGATGTCTAAATCCTGCTCTGGTGCTATAAATTTTTCGTCCATTGTGTAGCCTAGCTTGGCATTTGCATACACTTTTTGCATATACAATGCCCAAATAGGAAGCGCCATGTTGGCACCTTGCCCTAAAGCTGTGCGGTCGAAGTGAATACTTCTATTTTCGCCACCTACCCACGCGCCAGAAACAAGACTTGGGGTCATTCCAATGAACCAGCCATCGGAGTTTTCGTTGGTTGTTCCTGTTTTTCCAGCTATTTCGTTGTTTAGCTTGTAAGTTGTGTACATGCGTGTACTTGTACCTCCTTGAATTACACCACGAAGCATTTGCAACATTACCCAAGCAGTTTCTTCGCTCATGGCTTGTTCTTTGGCGGCTTTGAAAGTAGCAATGGTATTGCCGTTTTTATCCTCTATGCGAGTTACAAAAATGGGTTCGGTATAAATGCCTTTGTTGGCAAAGGTTGTGTATGCACCTACCATTTCGGCAAGTGTAACTTCTACGGCACCTACACAAATAGAAGGAACCGGATCAATAAAACTTTTCACGCCCATTTGCTTAGCCAATTCGATAACCGTAACGGGGTCGATTTGTTTCATTATCCAAGCCGATATTTGGTTGTATGAGCTTGCCAAACCTCGTTTTACGGTTACATAAGGACCGCGGTCGTTGTCCGAAAACTTGGGAGTGTAAGGTGGCTGCCCGTCAGGCATTTGAATAGTATGCGGAATATTTGGAACCAACTGGCAGGGCTGAATGCCATTCATAATGCCCACTGAGTAAATAAACGGCTTGAAAGTAGAACCTACCTGACGTTTGGCTTGCGTTACGTGGTCATATTTGAAATGCAAATAATCAATTCCACCTACATACGCTTTTACAAATCCGGTTTCTATTTCCATCGACATGAAACCTGCGTTGAGATAATATTTGTAATAATAAATAGAATCTCTGGGCGACATAATGGTATCAATATCACCTTTCCAGCTAAATACTGTCATGGGAATTTTTTTATTAAAATCGCGTGCTATTTCAGCCGAGTCTAAGCCTTGTGCTTTTAATATTTTGTATCTATCGCTTTGGCGCATTGAAGTATAAAGAATTTTAGCAATTTGCTCTTCCGAAAGTCGCCAAGTGAAAGGACCTTTGTCGCGTCCTTCTTTTTCTTTGAAAAAAGTAGGTTGTAAGTCGCTAGCCAAGTGTTCTCTAACCGATTTTTCGGCATAGCTTTGCATGTCGGCATTGATGGTGGTATAAATTTTCAAACCATCTCTGTAAATATTGTATTTTTCGCCGTTTGCTTTTTTATTTTTATTGCACCAACCATACAGCGGATTGTTGTTCCAATACCATAAATCTTCTTCGTATTTGTGTATGCTTGAATAGTTATTTCGTTTAGGTTTTTCGGCATTCATTAGCATACGCAAAAACTCGCGGAAATATGTCGATAAGCCTTTGTTGTGATTTTCTACATTGTAGTCGAGCGTTATGGGCAAGGCTTGCAACGAGTCGCGCTCTGCTTTGGTCAAATAATCATACTTATACATTTGCCCAATCACCACATTGCGACGCTCTGTTGAGTTTTTGGGATTTCGCTTGGGGTTGAACTTGCTAGGTGCTTGCAGCAGACCAATAAGTACAGCAGCTTCCTCTACTTTGAGAGAATCGGGCGATTTGTTAAAAAATGTACGTGCCGCCGATTTTATACCAAATGCTTGGCTTCCAAAATCGACTGTATTGAGATACAGCGCAATGATTTCTGCTTTTGTATATCTTTTTTCGAGCTTGGCTGCCACTACCCATTCTTTTAGCTTTATGAGCACTTTGCCCGAAAAAGTACTAAAACGTGTGGTATCGCGCTTGAAAAGGTTCTTTGCCAATTGCTGGCTAATGGTACTTCCACCACCTTTGCTGTCGCCACTTACCACTCCGTAAGCTACACGAAACAGCGCACGAATATCAATGCCCGAATGCTTGTAAAAACGAGCATCTTCGGTAGCCACCAATGCGTGAACTAAATTGGGCGAAATGTCTTCAAAATTTATAGTGGTTCTGTTTTCGAGGTAGTATTTACCCAAAAGAACTTTATCGGAAGAAATGATTTCAGATGCCAAATTACTTTTTGGGTCTTCCAATTCTTTAAAATCGGGCATAAAGCCCATCTTTCCGGCAGCTATAAGCCAAAAAAGTATGATTAAAAATACAATGGGTACTGTAAAAGTAATCCAAAATATTTTGACATAAGTTTTGTAGCGTTCTGAATTTACCATATTTGATATTAATTTATAATGAGCATAAGTGAGTGCGCAAAAATAGATATTATTTTTTAATTTGCAAAGCAATAAATTTGAAAGATTTAAGCCGAAAAAATAGAGCCTTTTTTAAGGCTAAGTCTATTTTTTACCTTTTGTATGCAGTTTACTTGTGTAAATGAGTGTTTTAAAGTAAAATAATAGTGCTAAAATATATTGGTGTGTGTGTTTTTAAATCTTCTACGAAACTTTGCAAGAAAAAACCACAATCACAATTCAAAATTATTTCCAACATTTGCACCAAACTATTTATACAGGTGGCTTTCAAGCCACTTGTATAAATTAACCAGCATTAACCATTAAAAAAAACTTATTTAATTCTATTTAAACCTTAGTAACCAAGTTAATACTCACTGTCTCAAAACCTTATTCTCTCATTAAATATTAGTGTTTATTTAAAATAGATATTCTATCGAACTCAGGTTTTAATTGACTTTTTCAAAAAATTAAAATGGTTTTGAAAAAATTATAGTGCCTTTTCAAAAAATTACCAAGTGATATTGATACGATGACTTTAAGTCATCGTATCAATTGGCTAACTGCTAAAATTATAATGGTTTTGAAAAAATTATAATGGTTTTTGAAAAATTATAATGCTTTCGCCAAAATTATAATGCTTTCGCCGAAATTATAATGCTTTTACCAAAATTATAATGCTTTCGCCGAAATTATAATGCTTTTACCAAAATTATAATGCTTTCGCCGAAATTATAATGCTTTTCCCAAAATTATAATGCTTTCGCAAAAATTAAAATGGTTTTCAAAAAATTAAAATGCTTTTACAAAAATTACCAAACGGGATTGATACAGGTGGCTTCAAAGTCATCGTATCAATTGGCTAAACGTCGGCACCAAGCGGCAAAAACCTTTTTCAAGATTTTCAAATTAGCTAACTTCCAATTTTTTTTTGAGGATTAGAAAAAATAAACTAAATTTGTATAAGTTTTTGTCCAAATCTATTGCAAAAAATCAAACGAAAACAACCTGTACATAGTAAGTAGTAAACAGAGACCATTTTTTTAATTTATTGATTTATAAGTGAGTGTACAAAATTAAGTTTCATTTAGAATTTGCTAAGTGCTTATCTGTTAATAAATAGCACAAAAGCATACTCAAGTATAAAAAAGGACTAGTCCTTAAATCTCGTTTTAATCTTGTTTCATTACTTCTTTTTTTTATTTATTTTTTTTGAAAGAAACACAAAATTACAGAAGATACAAAATCTATGGAAAACGAAAAAAACATTCAAATTAATCCTGTCGATTGGGATTTTATAGTCAAAACCATCAAACGTGAACGCTGCGTTTTGTTTTTGGGTCCCGAAATTTTTAAATCGGAAAGTGGAAAATCATTACAAACCGAATTTTTTAGTCAATTAGCTGCCGAAAATAAGGATAAAATTCTTTCGTACAACGACGATGGTTTCTTTCTGTTTGCCAATCCGCAAGCTAAAACTCGTATGTTTCTTAAAATTGTTGAGTTTTTTGAACAAAACTACGACGAGGAGATGGTGCAGAAAATTGCCGAAATACCTTTTCACACCATCGTATCCATCAACCCCGATGTAAATATTAAAAAGGTTTTTGAACGCAACGGCAAACCGCTTACGTTTGAGTTTTTCGACATCAACAGCAAAAAGGACATTGCGGAAGCCCCTAACAAAGACAAACCCTTGCTTTACAATTTGTTTGGCTCCGTTTCGAAAGAGGAAACGCTCATTCTTACCCACGACGAAATGTTTGAATATTTTCGTGCCATCATGGGCAACAACATTTTGCCGCTCGAATTGCGCTCGGCTCTCGAAAGTGCGATGGATTACGTTTTTTTAGGTTTTCAGTTCGACAAATGGTATGTGCAATTGATTTTGAGTTTGCTCAAATTGCACGACGAAAAATACCATTTCATTCGCTATGCTTCTCAGCCCAAACTCAATGCCGAAACGGCTTCGCTGTGCATCAATCATTTCAAAATCGAATTTATCGACAATGAGAGCAAGCTCTTTGTCAATTCGTTGCATCAAAAATGTGCCGAAGCGGGTATTTTGCGCAATTTCAATGCAGCAACCAAAGGCACGGAAACGATAATGGGCTTAAAAAACGAAAGAGGGCAGGAATTACTGCTCAAAATAGAGCGACAATACAAATTGCTTGCCTTAATGAAATACGAAGATGAAATTGACGATATTAAAAAGCGAATTGCCGAATACGAAACCGAACTGAAAGAGATTAATTAAGAATTAAGTTTTCAAAATTAGTTTATACTTTTCTTAGTGTTCTTTGTGATTTAACTTTGTGTTCTTCGTGGTTAGTAATTATTCCAATTAACCACAAAGTACACCAAGAAGAACACTAAGAACACAAAGAAAAAAAATAAAGATTTTAATATAAACTAATTCAAATTGTTTACTTAATTAAGAATTAGATAGTTTATTGATACTAATAGAACCATTGAAAACCATGAAAATACATAGATACCCGGGTGTAAAACCGTTTACCGAAAACGAAAAGCATTTGTTTTTTGGGCGTGCCAATGATAGCCAAAAACTATTTAAACTCATTAGTTTAGAGAAACTTGTGTTCGGGCGTTTTGCCCTTGTTCGATGAGCTGGAAAATAATAGGAGCATCAAAATTAGATTGAGTGCTAAAACCGAAAATTCGCTACCGCCTAGCCAAACTTGTTTGCTTAAATTGCCACAATTTGAACAAAATAAAATATTGCAAAAACTCAATATTCAGGACGAAAGCCTGTGGTTGCGCATGAAATCGCTGCAAAGTATTTCGGCAAAAGAAAACAAAACCTATCTTTTGGTTTTTGACCAGTTCGAAGAGCTTTTTACTTACCCTAGTGCCGAAATTGACCAATTCAAAAGGCAACTTTCCGACTTACTTTACACCAAAATTCCGGCGTATTTGCGTAAATCCATTTCCAATCGACTCAAGGAAGATGAGCATTTTTTTAGCGACAGCGATTTGGAATATCTAAACAGACCTTTGAATGTAAAGGTTATATTTTCAATACGTTCCGACAGAATGAGCTTGCTGAATCAGCTCACCGATTTGATGCCCGACATACTCAAAAACTACTACGAGCTGGGTGCATTAGACCGCAAATCGGCTATTCAAGCCATAGTAGAACCCGCCAAAGAGTTGAGCCACAACTACCTTTCGCCACAGTTTAGCTACTCGGCGCAGAGCATTAACGAAATTTTGGATTACCTCACTGCCAAAGGCGAAAAAAACATCGAAACCTTTCAGTTGCAAACCATTTGCCAATACTCCGAAAATATAACCATCGAAAAATTTAAAACCAACAGCCAAACTACTGAAAGGCTCGAAATTAACACCGAAGATTTGGGCGATTTGAAAAACGTGTTCCGTAGCCATTACGACAATTTGATAAGCAAACTGCCCAATGCCGAGCAACAACTGGCTGCTCGCTTACTAATTGAAAATAAACTAATTATCGACAACAACCGCGTGAGCCTACCCGATGTGGTGGTAATGAAAGAACAAGGCGTGAACAAAGAGTTGATTGCCTATTTGCACGATGAGCACCACATTATCCGCTCCGAGCCTAACACCACCGGAACCATTAGCTACGAACTAAGCCACGACACCCTCGTTGCACCCATTTTGGAAGCCAAAAAAGTGCGCGAAGAAGCCGAAGAAGAAGCCCGCGCCAAAGCCGAACAGCTCGAAAAACTACGACAAGCCCAAGAAGCCGCCGAGCGTGAACGCACCGAACGCGAAAAAGAGCGAAAACGCCAGAGAAAAGTCATTTTGATGGTTGGCTCAG
>JFJP01010932.1_pt1 | contig 18433 bp, 30 predicted proteins | sample 431651 | NCBI WGS metagenome assembly JFJP01 (sample SAMN02602958, study PRJNA72255) | Microbial mat metagenome, whole genome shotgun sequencing project. | biome: fresh water; feature: sink hole; material: water; isolation source: purple microbial (photo- and chemosynthetic) mats found in...
GAATATGATAAATAATACTGCAAGTCCAAAAAACTTTTATTTTAGAGCAACTTTGCAGATTTTATCAATGTCAACACCTGCCCAGACACAAATGTTAATTCAAGACAGCTCAGAAGGAATTAATTTTGTTCTTTACCCTCCTGACTCTTTATTGGCTTAATTATTTACCTTTTTTTATGACTACTTTTAAAATCACCATAATCGCAAACCCATATTTCAAAAATCCAGTTTTAATTCAAACTGAAAATTATACCAAAAAAGAATTTGAAAATGCTTTAAAGCAATATATGTTTTCTTGGCTCTGGCTAAACCTTGAGGAAACAAATCAAATAGAAAAAATTCAAGATTTATTTTTCCAAAAAGAAAAAACTTTCCCTTTGAAAATCGCAGGTCATAAATGGGAACTGGAAGAAATTGAGATTGAAACTGGAGAATTTAGAATACTTGAAAACAAAACAGAGTCACCAAATACTGAAAAAAATCAGGATATTTTAGAGCCAATCACCGATATTGAAGAAACTGCAACCGAAACGGCGGAAGTTTTGGAAAATAGTGAGACTGAAACTGAAAATTTGACTACAAAAAAGGTTGAATTAGAGCCTGAATTACAATCTGAAGAGTCCACAACTAACCAACCAATAACGGTTGATAATTTGGAAATCAAAAATTTTGACCCAAAAAATAAGAAATCTAAAAAATAGTATGGCAAATATCGTTCAATTCAAGGTCATTTCAATGAATAAAAACCTAACTTCGGTTGAAAATATTGCTTTGACTTCTCCAATGATCAGCGAGGCGATAAACCTAACTACTCAAACTGACTGGCAAAATGTAGAAATTACAAATAATACTGACTGGAATTTAGTTTTTTTGGCTTATGGCTGGGATAAAATTAACAATAAACCAAAAGATTTGGCTAATTTTTACCAATTTGGAGTTCATCCGATTAGAATAATTTTAACAGATAAAATGGCAAGTGTATCTTGTTGCGGTGGTCGTCAAAGTGCCGAAAATAACATAATTTTAGATATCTACTGGAAAATTTTAAGTAAAGATTAGTATGAGTTTATTTTTTGAAAATTACGGTTTATTTATTTTGACGCTTTTTTGCCTAGCTTTAACATCTGCCGAATTAGTTTTTTATTCCAAATTTACCAGAAATTTTAGGGATTATCTGCTTTTAGAATTAGAGCCAAAACTACGAGCCAGAATTAAGCCCTGTGATTTGAGCTTTTTCCAAGAATTAAAAAACAAAACACTGGCCAAGATGATCTTTAAATTGCCAAAACTTGCCAAGACAATTGACAGACTTTCTTTCAAATGGCTTGTAGACACAATTTTTAGCTATTTAACTTGTATAATTTGCCACACCAGCTTGACTGTAATTTTTACTGGAATTTTGACGGGCATATTTAAAAAAGACTATATTTTAATTATAATTACTATTTTGGTTTTTACTCCGATTAGCTTAATTATCAAACTAATTTATAAATTCTTATGAATCTAAAACAATTACTTTCGGCGTTTAGCCCACAAAAGGCAAAGCAAGATGAGTACAAACTCCGTGCTAAAGCTAAAGGATTACTCTCGTTCCAAGACTTGGAATTTTTGCTATCTAATAATAGTCAATCACTTCAAGAAATTTTGGCAGAAAATAAGAATCTAAAATTTACCTTTGACACCAAGTTCAACTTGGAAATTCCAGAGGGTCAAGCCGAGCTTAAGTTAGAAAATAAAATTATTTTTGATAACAGAAATTTTCATAATCTTAATCTTAGTCAAGATGATTTGGAATATCTAGCAAAGTGTTTTCTAGAAGATACTAAAGAAGTTAAGTTGGTTTGTAATGTTAATCATTCTCAATACCCAGAAGACGCAATCGGTTATTTTGAAAACCTCAAAACTGAAAATGGTCAAATTATAGCTGATATTTATTTCACAGATTTAGACAATTCTAAATTTCAAGACCAGCTCAGGGCTTGTAAAAATGGTGTTGAATTTGGTTTTTCAATAGAAATCGGTTTTGATAGCTATTCTGTCTCAAAAACTGGAGAACTCAAACTAAGCGAACCGCATTTGACTGGACTTGCTACAACTCTAATCCCTTCGGCTCCAGCAACTCTTGGCGAATTATCAGCTAAACCAGAAACCAAAGCAAAAAGACTAGCAGATAACGATAATGTCGAGACCACTGACAAAGCAGCGGAGCCAATCGCCCAAATCAAAAAAGAGTTAGCGATGGCAAACGAAATCAAACTAAAAAATTATGTAAAATGGAATCTCGGCGACGGCGACCAAATAGGCGAAGTTATCGCAATTTTGAGAAGTGGACAGGTTGAGGTTATAACAAGCAAAACTCCAATTATTGCTACAGAAAACGACCCAATCGCTATCATTCAAATCTACGAAAAACTAGATGATGACAAAAAAGTTTATACTGACGGGGAAATTTTCACAGCTCATCCGTTTTCTATTTTGGAAATAACTGACGAGCCAAGAGAGGGCGACGAGTATATTTATTACAAAGAAAAGCAAGATAAAAAATCCGTTAATTTTGACGGGCAAATTGAAAAGAACTCTAATAAAGAAAACTTGAACTTAGAAACTCAACCCAACGAAAGCGAAAAATCGCTAAGTGGGTTAAAAATAGATCAAGAAGTTTCAACTGAAAATATCAAAGACCTAAGCGAAATAATAGTTCTTCAAAATAAAGCAATTGAAAATTTAACAACAAAACTAGAAACCATCACAAAATCACTTTCCAAAACTAACAAAATTTCCGCACTTTACTAAAAACCAACTATGTCTGAACTAAAAACAATTTTATCACAAACCAAAGAAAACTTATCAGCTATTGAAAGTTTAAATCTTGCAATGACAACAACCACTAGTCCTGAAATGACCGGAGGTCAAATGAAAGCTTTTGAGCCTATTAGGCATTTTGCGAACATGCCAGCTCTACCAATGCTTAATTTATTTTTTGCCAAACCAGCACAGCCAACTTTCTACACTAAAGCACTTTTAACTTTCTATAAACCAAGCGATCAAATTCCAACAACTTCAATTGTAGAGGGTGGATGTCCAGTAAGTGTTGACTTTGAAAAGTTTGACGTCGCTATTCCAATTTCTAGTAATGCTGTAAGTGAATCATTCACAGATGAGGCTTTGAATAACTTAATTTCAGAGTTTTCATTGAGGAAAATTGCCAACCCAGACGCTGAAAATAATGTTTTGAGTATAGCAGATTTAACCACTACAACTGCACTTCTTAGAAGTATGGAAAGTTTATTGATTACTGGAACAATTCCAACTAGTGGAGCTTTGGCAGGTCGTGGTATACTTGGTTTAATCCCAACTATGGTAAAAATTAACGGAGCAATCCCAGCCTTAGGAACTAATAACGGCAGATACAACACAAATGAATATTCAACAAGTCAGCTTGACCAAGCAATCCAAGATTTAATGTATTCCAAAGTTTCATTAGAAGAATATGGTGTTATTCACTCAGTAATTTTAATTCCAATGGGAACTTGGCAGACTTTTTCAATGTCTTATTCCATAGCTAACCAAATGACACCAGACACTTTCAAACAGATTATTACCAACGCCGAACAAAATATCAATGCAGCAAGAGGTAGTCGTGGGTCAATTTATGGTGATGCTCACAAACGCCACTACTTGGATGATTCAACTGATGTTGTTGAGGTTAAAATGCCAGCTGGTTATATGATTTTATACCCTGATATGATCTCTGGAGAATACGGTTTCCAAGAACATTCTTTGACAACTCCTGAAAAAGGTCTACCAAATGGCAACACAATTCGTCCATTTATCTACGCTTCAAACGATAGAATTTTAGCACAAGTAGGTTTAGACTCTGAAACTTACAGACAATATTCTTCAAACACTTTTGGTCAAGGCGACCTTTGTAATGGTATCGTTTTTGGTCGTGAATGGAAAGGAAGATTTGTATTTACTAACGTTGCTTTTGCGAAACTATACACATCTGTAGCCTCTCTAACACCTCCAACTTACTCAGTCGCGAGTACAGTTACCAACGGAGCAGTAATTGATTTAGCCGCTTAGTTTTCTAAAAAATGACAAGTATTTTTCACCCAAATATAACCATAGCAGAAATAAAAACCGCTTTTGGTATAACCAGTCCTGATCAAGAAGTCGGGGTTTGGCTTAATAGAATGGCGAATTTACTTGTCAATTTTGGAATAAGTCCAGATTTTAAGCCAACTGAAATAACAGAAGAATTACTTTTTGATGAGGGTTTTTCAACTAACTACTCAATAATTGAGATTTTAGAAACCAACCTTAAACAAAATAATACCATTACCAGTGTTGATAAAAACCAGTTTAGCTTTTCTAAATATGATTTTTTCGCTAGAGCTGATAATTCTTTTTTTGGACAAAATCAATGTTATCAAAATTTTTCAAACAGCTCAGATGAAATTTTTAACGACGCAATCGGTGTTGACCTCTATACTTCTCAACTAAAATACCAACCTAACCAGTATATCCAGGTAAAATATAGAAGTGGAATAGATCTCACAAATTCCCTAATTAAAGCTGATTTTATGAATATATTATCAATTTTGTATAGTGAATTAGGTTTAAACTTTGCCCCAAGTTTTTTTGGACAAAAAGGTGCAGGTAATTTGAAAAAGTGGCAAGTAGACAGCTCATCAAACGAATTTGCCGATATTTCCCAGTCTAAATTTGATAAAACTTTTTTTCTTTCAAGGTTTCCAATTTTAGCAAGAATTTTAACAAAATATATTGGTAGTCACAAACTTATTTTTTAGTATGTTCCCAGATTTTCCCTACCTAATGGAGCTTAAGATTCCAACCCAAGTCCAGAACTTGGAGGGCGAAAATGTCTCAAATTACACTCTAAAAAGCCAAGTGCAAACGATGATTAGCAAAAACCAAACTAGGGAGAATTATAGTCAAAATGGTCAAAATAATGCAAGTTTTATGAACATTAGAATCAAAACAGAAACTCTTGACGGTTATTTACCACAAATCGGCGATGTCTTGAAGTTAATCAGCGACGGTTCGTATTTTCTAGTCAAAAATGTTTATCGCGATGTCTATCTGCCAAATTTTGAAAATCAACTTTATATCCGCTGTGAATGTGAAAACTACAACTCAAATCTTTTTCCACAAAACCTAAATTAATTTAAAATATGCCACCGGTATTAAGATCTATAAATTCAAAGTCAGGAATAAATTTTGATGATATTTCTAATTTACCTGTGGATGAGAATTTGACTAGTAGTGAGACAAGGTCTGGACTTATTCAAATAGCTAACCAAACAGAAACAATCAGTGGTGCTAATAATTTTAAGGCAATTACACCTCAAAAACTCAAAATAGCAATCAATTCTGACGGATTTATTCAAGATAGTTCAACAACCTTAAAAGGTTTGTCAAAAATAGCTACAGATAGTTTGGCAGATATTGGCACGGACAATTCAACAATTATTACTCCTTTACAACTAAAAAGACAAATTGATAATTTCCCAAATGCGACAAATTCTGTTTTTGGAAAAATTCAAATTGCAACAAATTCTGAAACTAATACTGGAACGGATAACTCCAAAGCGATAACTCCATCCAGTTTGGCAAATAGACTTTCAAGTTTTACAATTCCAGGTGCAGCACCAACTGGAAGTGTGGTGGATTTTGCAGGTTCTACTGCTCCAACTGGCTATTTACTCTGTGACGGAGCAAGTTATTCCACAACTACTTACACATGGCTTTTTGCTGTAATTGGTTATACTTTCGGTGGAAGCGGTGCGAGTTTTAATGTGCCAGATTGTCGGGGCAGGACAAGTATAGGGACAGGGACAGGGATAGGTTTGACCGCAAGAACACTCGCACAAATAACAGGAGAAGAAAACCACCTTTTGACTACCGCAGAGATACCAGAACACAACCATGTTGCAAATATCAATATTTATACTGGAATAACCACAGACACCCTAATGTCTAACAGTGCAGCTGCCTATTTAAACCAAACAACACTCAAAGGAAAAATTATGAATAGTATTGTTTCAACCGCAAATACTGGTAATAGCGTCCCGTCAAATGTTATGCAACCCTCAATTGTTTTTAACAAAATTATCAAAACCTAAATATGTTTCAAGAAATCTATCAAGCTAAGCAATTTTTTTTACTTTGTGATTCAAGTCCAGATTTTACCGGTGAGACTCTCTACAAGACGGTTGTAATTATTATTCTAGGACAGGACGCAGGTCAGGTTATTTTAGAATATTTAACCAACGACAAAACACAGGCGATTAATCATTTATCCCTTGTAAAAAATAAAGCAAATGAAATGAACAAAACCCATAATGAAATTTTAAATTTACAAAATCAAGCAAATATTTAATATGGATCAGGAAAATTTACTTGCACGGCTTGGCACAAATTGGATTGATAATAGTGCTGGTGATTTTAATTCCAGTGATTTTGAATTTTCCCAGTATTTCCAGTCAAAAAAAATTAAGATTGGCGAGAAAAATCTGTTTTTGTGGAGAATAAAAAAGAAAACCCTGAAAGAGGTTGATGCAATTTTTTTCAATCTTCCTGGCTACAAAAAAGCTATTTCAAACATCGCACAGCTAGTAATTGGCAAGGGGATTTTAGCTGAAAATGAAAAAACAGAAGCGGTTGAAAATCAATTAAAGGAATTTTTGGCAACTTTTCCCGGTGGGCAGCTTTACTTTTTGTGGGAAACTTGTCGGTTAGTTTTAACGAAAGGTAATTGTTTGGTCTCACTTCTTGATTTTAGTGAAGATGATAAAAACCCAGATTATAATTTTGTAAATATAAATCCTGAAAATTTTGGAGTATTAAACCCGTCTAATAAACCGATTGGTAGGTATATTGCTAATAAATTTGTTTATATTTACGGCGGCGATGTCACGAAGATTGATGAAAGTAATTTACTTGATAGCAACTCAACAATCCACCTTAAATCAACACTATCAGGAATTTTGGGAGTTCCGCCAACAATCATAAATGCCACTTTTTCCAACGCAGTTTTGAAAGATATTTTGTCTTGGCTTCAAACTAAATCACGAGGTGGTTTGAAAAAAAATATGGTTAATTTTTCAACTACCGATAGCAACGGTGGCACAAACTACCTAAGCACGACCAGCAAAGATCCCGAAACTGTAAAGGCAACAATACAGATTAAAAAAGATTTGGAAAAGTCATTGGTTGATTCAAAAACCAACACGGTAATCGTTGGAAGTGATTTTAAGATTGGAGAATTATCTCCAGCTGAAAATAGCCAAGATTTTAAAACCTTTATAAATGAAGTTTATCCACTTTATACCGCAAATTTGGCAGGAGTTGCCCCATATTCACTCTTACCACCAAAATCAGTCAACCGATCCACAACTGAGGAACAATACAAGGAAATGATACAAAATACCATTCAACCTTTGAATAATTATCTTAGTGAAAAAATCCAAAAACTTTACGAGATTTGGTGTGAAAAATCAGGAAAAGATGTAATGTTAAAATTAACATTAGATAATCCAAAACCTGAACTTTCTATCCAAAAAAGCGTTGCAGATATTCTAAAAGCGGTTGAACTTGGAATTATCGATATTGATGAAGCAAGGGCAGAACTTGGACTAAATCCAGCCAGTAAAGAACAAAAAACTAAATGGGAGAATAGAAAAACTGAAACAAACAAAAAAGAAATATCTGAATTTTGACGGGCAACTTCTAATAAGCCTTAATAGAATTGTAAATTAAATTTACTTTATGCCAAATATTTCTTGCCCCGCTAAACTTGATTTTATCAAGGGTTTATCATTCCTTGAACTTTATTCCTACACACCAGATAAGCCTTCTTTTGTGGTTGACACAATGGATGCTCTGGTAAACTCTCGTGTAATTACTGGAGCCACTCAAATCGTTAATACAGATCCGCTTTATGGTATTAGCCAACAAAGTCAATATATTTTAGTTACGGCAACTGCGGCAACTCAAGTCATCACAATTACAAAGCAAATTGACCTTAATAATAATATTTTTAACTCTGGAGATGAAGCAATTATTGCCTTTCCGATTAAATTTATTGGTGGAGCTGGACTTGCTACATCTACTGAAGCTCAAAGAACAGTTGATGTTCAAATTACTGATACGGCTTCAACTCCTGTAACTTTTGGGCCAACTGGAACAGTCGCAGTTCCTGAAATGCGATATGTAATGGGTCAACCTGTCTCTGTATTTTCTGCTGTTCAAAATTTAACTGGCCTTGAAGAATTAATCAAAGTACCTATTCAAAAAGTTTCTCAAAGTACAACAAAAATTGTGGCAAGTATTCAAATTACTCTTAATTTGCCAGTCGGTTCAGTCTTTGCTATTTACAAATCATCAATTTACCGAACTGATGAAGATTTGTGTAGTGCTGGAGTTTCTCCTATTTTGGAACTTATCCCAGACAGTGTTAAAATTACCTTTACACCAAATATCGCCACCGAAACTGGACAAATGAAAAACATTTTGAGCCAAACAGCACAGGCAAACTCTCTCAAAATTTCTATTACTACTTTGGGTCTTGACCCAGAAAAATATAGAAAATTTATTGGTGCTCCAAAGTTTAATGATGATGGACAAATGGCACAAAATACTATAACTACTACTATCCCAAATAATGGCTATTTAACTTCAGCACAAATAAACGGCTTAGAAAGAGTTAATGATGAAACTGATATTATGATCAGCAAAATTGTAAATGGACAAAAGGTTGATATGGGTTCAACACAAGGAGCGGTAGCCCTCAAAGATAGGTTTAAATTTATTAAAGGCTCTCAAAATGTTATTTTCTTTAATACTGCTGATATTGGTAAAACAATTGAAATTAGACTTGTTGTTAGAGATTCGGCTTACCAAAAAATGTCAATTCCAAATATTACCGTAATCAAGAAAGGAACATTAAAAGGCTTTTTCTCATCATCTCCAGAATGGGATAGCTCTACCAGTAAAATGTACGCTATTTTCAGGGATATGAATGTAACCGCTAATATTGAGTTTGGTGATTTTGGAAATTCAAAACAGTCTAAAATTAACCTTGAATGCGAACAAATTGTAACTGATTTGAGCGGTTCTTCAACTGATTTCTTTTATAAACCTATAAACTAGTTCAGAAAATATGGCGAACTACTCTATTTGTAACCAAACAATTTCTTTAAATTACCTTGAGAATGGTGAAATTAAAAATAAGGAAATTGAAATTATCCTACCAGACCGTCCAGAATTTTGCAACGAGGACGGCTTAGCTTTGGTTTTTGAATTAAATAAATTGTCTGAAAAACTGGAAAATCAGAAAAAACTGAAACTAACTAGGTTTTTGAATACCTTTGAGTTTAAGGATGAAGAAGAAAAAACTAATTTTCTAAATGACCAAGAAAAAATAGATATTCTAAGAAAGGTTGAAATTATGTCAAATTTTAATTCTCAGAATACAGATTATGGTGAAAAAGATTATTTACTTGATGTTTATAAATTGTTAGTTAGAAAAATTTACAAATTAAATTATGAACTTGATTTTAATTGGTTTAACCCATCAATCCAATTTGAAAAATTTGTTCAAAGTTATTTGGTAGAATTTAGAAAGTACCAAGATGTTTTTTTAGACATTGGCCAAAATCCAGAACAAACATAGAAAACAAAAAAAACGACTGGGATTGGCGATCTATAAAACAAAAAAAAGAGGAAAGTGAAAGTGTTGATAAATTGATTTGCCAAATAATGTCCACCCTTGCGAGTTCTTATAATTTTCCAGTCTGGCAAGGACAACCACTAACAAAATGGCTTGATTATTACACTTTAGCCCTCAATAAAGAATACTACAAAGACTTTACTCAAAAATCAATCTTTGGCACTCCAACCGACACAAACACTGGTGAGGAAATAGAATATCAAGATCCTTTTTATAATTGTTTAATAAGTTAAAAATATGTCAAAAAATAACCAAACAACCGAACCAAAAGTTGAAAATTTACTTACTAACCAAGAACTTTTTGATCAAATTTTATCTAAAATTAAGGAAAACCTTGACATTGATGTTTTGGCAAAATCTAAAAGCCAAGAACAAGCCGATTTTATTCTTAGAGAGCAAACAACTTATTTAAAAACCTATTTAAAACTTTAATTAATGCTAACCCTACTCGTCAATAAAAGAGAATTTGATTTTTCTTCGCTAAAGATAGCTTGGCGAGTGAGTGGTATTGATGAGCTTAACTTTGAGCCAATAATTAAAATTAGTCCTGATTTATTTAATACGCAGGACTTTTTCCTTTCCCAAAATTTAGTGGAATTATTTGATGATGAAACTCTGCTTTTTAGTGGCTTCACAGATAATGTCGATTTCAGTTTTGGCAGGAATAACACTTTCTTAGTTAAAGTTTTTGGATACTTGGATATACTCAAAAACAGTAAAATTACAAATAACAAAGAATTTGTAGATGCTGGTATTGTAAATATCTTGAATCGGAATCCAAACGGGATAAAATTTGCCAATTATAACCTTGATAATTACCAAAAAATTTTCAGTCAAATAGTTAAAAATGATAGTTATTTTAGCCTTTTAGATACTTTGTCAAAACGGCTTGGATTTGATTACTGGTTTGATTACCAAACTTTGACCTGCTGGTTAGGAACGGCAGACAAAACAATTAAAATTACCGACAGTGATATTGAAAATGGTAAAGTAAATATTCCTTCAAAAATTACCTATAAAAAAGACCAAATTATAAATTCAATTCAAGTTGAGGCTGGGGTTAGTAATTTGATTGGGCTTGAAAAAACTGAGATTGGGCTTCAAGATTTACTCGGTTATCCAGTTTTTAGTAAAATTGATACTTTTTCTGGTAATATAATCTACTATATTAAGGATGAAATTTCAATTAAGAATTATGGGTTGCGGGAAAATCTTTTTACACCGCTGGACATTAAAACCAAAAATTTAACACAAAAAGAGTTGTTGGAAATTAGTGCCCTGCTTTACAAAGTAGCTGTCGCCCAGATTAAAGATTATAAAAATCCATCAATTTTGATTGATAATTTAGAATTTTACCAAAAAAAGACTTGGGAAAAAATTACACTTTTTAACAATTTTGACATTCAATTAAACGATATTTCTAGCTCGTTTTTTGCAGGTTTCAATTCTAAAATGCAAATAGCTGATATTTCTTTAGTTTTTGAGGGTAGAGATAGCTCAGAGGGTTTTTACAATCTTTCTCTTGTCAGTTTTATTGATAAAAATAAAAGGGAGGAAAGAGTTTTAAACAGTATAATTACAAAATATAATAGATTAACTACAGATTAAACTTTTGAATTTTGACGGGCAGGTTTTGAATTAGTATAGTTATGATAATTAAAATTTCAGCATGGCTTATCCAAATACATTAACTATAAAAAAAACACAAGATTTTTCTAAGGAAATCAATCCTTTACGAATTTATGGCTACTTTGATTTAAAAACCAATTCAACTTATTATTTCAATAATGAAACTAAATTATGGGCTACGAGCGTGTCAGGAACTGGTGGTAATCCTGAATGGGGATCAATTACTGGAGACATTAACAATCAAACAGATTTAGTTAATACCTTAACTGCAAAACAAAATACAAATCAAAAAGGGATTGCTAATGGTTATGCTGGGCTTGATAATGATGGGAAAGTCACAAGCTCTCAATTACCAAGTTATGTTAATTCTGTCGCTGGTAAAACTGGAATTGTAAATTTAGTTAAAGCTGATGTAGGTCTTGCAAATGCAGATAATACAAGTGATATCGGTAAACCAATTTCAACCGCAACTCAAACAGCTTTAAATTTAAAAGCAAATATAGCAAGTCCAACTTTTACTGGAACTTTAACCACTCCAAGTCTAATTTCTGATTCAATTAACATAAAACAACTTACTACTCCAACTACAACTTTAACCCCAACTGGAATTACTCAAACAATCAATTTAGCACTTGGAAGTATGTTTATAATTGATTTATCAAGTGCGACTGGCGATGTAACCTTAACAATTCAAAATTTACTAGCAGGAACAAGCTACGTTTTTTTTGTAAGACAGGGAGCGACTAAAAGAAATCTGATTTTCCCAACTTCAGCTTCTCCAAATGCGACTGTCCAAAATGGAGCTAGGTCAAATATTTATAGCACTGGAGTTGCTAATACTGAAGATCTAATAATCTTAGCTTCTCCAAATGGAACTAAAATTTATCTTTCTGTAAATAATAATTTTGCTTAATTATGGTTGGAAATTATTTTCTTTTAGGGATTGGTTGCTATTCACCTCTTGATTTGCCCTCCATAACCTATACAGACGCTAAAGTTAGCTCTAGTATTACTATTGGAACGGGAGTTAGTCAGTGGTCAAGTTTGAGTGGCACACAAAATCTAACACAAGCAACGGGGTCAGCTCAACCTACCTACAATTTGACTGGGTTGGACGGCGGACCTGCGGTAGTTTTTGACGGCGTAAATGATCAACTTTTTGGACAAATGGCAAGTGGTAGTTTTACAATAATTATGTTGGTCAAAACTTCTACAGCTAGTCCATCTGGTTTTCTTTTTGGATTTAACAATGGAAATTGCTATCTCTGGCACGGAAGTGGAAACACTTTTGAAGTAAATGTTGGTGGAGTTGTTTCTGGAAAAAATATCGCAGCTGGTTGGCTAAATAATAACAAGGCTAAGATCGTGATTTGGAGGTATGACGGCACTCACGCTGGAAATCAAATTCTGGTAAATGGAATTGTAAAAACTACGACAAATGGAATAGTCACAAACAATCCAGGGTCAATAACTGCCACTCAAAGCTTTTTGATGTCAAGAAGAGTGACTGATAACTTTAATTCGGGTGCAGTTTCTTATTTTAATTATAGAAATAGATACCTAACTGACGCTCAAATTAACGAAGAAGTTAAATTTATACTCAAAGATAAATTACCAACCGCTCTACTCAACTCAAACGGTTTGCCAGTTTTAGACGCTAACCAAGATTTAACTTACTAATATGCCTCAAATCTTTCTCACTTTTGCCACTAAAGTGTCCGCTTTCTCAGCCCTGACCAAAATCAATCAAAATATGGGAATGCCAATAACTGGAATTAACGCAGAAACTCATTTGCCAGAGCCAGACAGTCAAGAAACTTTGACCTGGAATAATCTAACCAAAGCCTACAATTTAGATTTGTGGTATTTTCAAAAACCTAGTCAAGAGTTTATGGCTGGAGTTAGTGGCTATACTGAGCAAGAATACAACTCTAACTGGGCAGAACCTTTTCAACCTAATCAATTTTAATATGCCTACTATTATCAACTCAATTCACAAATACCGCCCTCGTGGAAGCTGGAGACAACGACCAGTGAAAAACATCCAAAAATTAGTAGTTCATCATTCGGCAGCCGAAGCAAGTGATAATCCAGAAGCAAGATTAACCCAAATAATGGACTGGCATTTGGCAAATAGCCCTGCTTGGATGGGTCTAAGTTATCATTATGTAATTACAAAAAATGGTAATATCTACCAAACTAACAATCACGAAGATTTGACATGGACAGACGGGGTAAATTGGAACTCTTTAGGAATTTTGGTTGACGGCTATTTTCACGCTCCAAATAATAATCAGCCTACAAGTCAGCAATTAGAAAGTTTAGAATGGTTTTTGACTGAATTAGCTACAAAACACCCTGAATTTTCTGCAGGAAATAATCCACTCCAAGATATTGTAGGTCATCGTGATGTCGGTCAAACAGCGTGTCCTGGCGACATTTTATACTCAAAATTAGTGGAAATAAAACAAAGAATTAACCAAAACATCAAAAACCCACAACCTGCTAAAACACCTTTACCAGCTACAAATCTACCAATTCCAACCCAAAATATGCAAATTATTCTTCCGACAATTATCTACCCAACCGAGCAAACTTGGCAAAAATTACTACAAGCCACAAATCAAGAGCATTTAGATTATCTAAAAAATGGTTTGAATAAAAATGAAGTCAATCTCAACCTTTTTGTGGACAATTATGCGGACAGAATAAACGAAAGAAAACAAGCTGAAAAATTACCAGTCAAGGATACAACCCAAATCAAAAATCTTTTAAATCAAATCTTAAATCTTATCTAGTATGTCTCAAACTACCTCTAAACCTTTCTATTTTAGCAAAATCTTTTGGCTTTCAGTATTTAGCTTTTTACTTCTTGGCTTGCCAGTTTTGACACAAGGAAGTTATACAGATTGGCGAGAAATCGTTTCAACTGTAATTGTTCCAATTATTACTTTAGTTTTGAGAACCTTTTTCAGTGGGGAAAAATTGACTTTAAAATAAAAACCAAACTTGAAAAATAAATATGAAAAATCTATACTTAAAATCTGTAATTGATCAGATTATCCGCAAACTAACTGATATTTTTGGCTTTCTTGGCTGTGCTACTGGTTATTTAGTCTTTGGAGCTAATTTTTGGGCTATTTTTGAAACAACTTTAGCTGGTTTTTTGATTGGCTGGATTTTTGGTATTTATTGGCTCAGCGACCACGAAAACAATAAAAAAAACTAAAATTTTAATGCAATTTTTAAATTTTGAAAATATTATGGCAAAAAATACTGGATTAGATTTTGATTTTGGCAAAGAATTTGGAGAACTTAAATCGGAATTCAAATCTTTGTTTTCTATTGTTGCCAATATAAATGAAAATATTACCATTATTGATAAAAAATTTACCACAAAATTTGAGAGTTTGGATGGCAGAACTGACGGGCTTGAAAAGTATAAAAATAACAACGATATTGATATAAAATGGATTAAAATGATTGGAACTTTTTGTATTATTATAATCATGGCTCTTTTTACTTTTGGAACCGGAATTGCTCAAAATGTTCTTAGTGAAGTTGCAAAATCCAGTATAATTAAAAAACAAGATCCTTAAAATTCTCAAAAATTCAAACTAAAAAATTATGAAAAATTTCAATCAACTTCCGAAAAACTGGGCAAATCTTGATCGTGCCAAATCTGAGCTTCAGAAAAAATTACCAAATTGGGACAATCCCCAAACTTTTTTGGAAATTCAAGAATTGCAAAATCTTATTACAATTTGGACAAATTATTTGGTTAAAAATGGCGGTTAACCACTTGACAAAATTCTCAAATTTATTTTTGGGTAAATTATGTTGGACGACAAAAAAAGCCAAAACTGGCGAACCAGTGGCGAGGCAAATTACAAAATCTTAGAATTGGAATACAAAGAAAAAACATTTTTGAGCAAAGAAGAAGTGGCTAACCAGTGGGTAGTCAGTAAAGCAACTTTTGAAAATTGGTTGGCAAAATTACCTGCAAAAATTGATGAATTTAAAGTGGAAAAAAACGGCAAAAAGCTATTTAGAAGCGATTATGTGGAAAAATTAGTCAAAGAATGCGGTAAAAAAAATACCGAGCCAATCAAAAGAATTGCCGAGCCAGTGCCGAGCCAAAATGACAATCTTTGGCAAAAAATAGTGGAAAGCAAAAACGACCAAATTAAAAGTTTGGAAAGTCAAATTGAACAAATGGCAAACCAAATGGCGAACCAGTGCCGAGCCAATGAAATGCTTTTGCAAATAGTAAATCAAAGTCAACTTTTGGAATTGGAAAAATTGGAATCTAAAAAAAAAGTCGAATTGCTCGAAGATTTGCCAAAAAAAACCAAGCCAGGTTGGATAATACGACTATTAGTCTTTTTTAACTTAATTAAGCTCAAAGACAAACCAAATGACAACTAACTCAAGAATGCTTTTAATTCCTGAAATTCAGTAGTTTTTTAAAGCCAGTTTTAAAATAAACTAAATTTAAAATCAGTATGACAGAAGAGTGGATTTTGTCGTATTATTTTCAACTAAAAACAATGTAATTATGAGAAAGTATAATAAAAAGTCAATTCAGTATTTATCCAAAGACGAATTAGAGAATTTTTTCAAAGCAATTTTGGCACAAAAAAACCCAAAAAAAGCAAAAAGGGATTTTCTAATTTTTAAGATGATTTATTTCCACGCTTTGCGTTGCTCGGAAGTTGTCAAAATTAGGTTGACTGATCTAGATTTGGAAAAAAACAAAATTTATATTGAAGCGACTAAAAAGGGGAAATTTGGCAATGAGTTTTTGAATCCGTTTGAAAAAGGTTTGATTTTAGAATATTTGGAAATTCGCCCGAATGATGAAACAGATTTTTTGTTTATTTCTGAGGCGAATCTTGAGAATAAAAAAGGTGGCCAAATTGGCAGACAACAAATAAACACTCTTTTTGTGGAATTTTCGCAGAAAGCTGGAATCGGTGAGGATAAGCAACATCCACACGTTTTGAGACACACTTTGGCTGTAAATTGTGCCAATGGCGGTTTTAAATTGGAAGAAGTCCAAGCCTTTTTGAGGCACAAATCAAGCAAAACTACGGAGATTTATTTTCAAATTTTGGAAGAAAGAAAATTGGAATTACAAAAATTGGCATTTTTAAGTTTGTAATTATAAATAACCAAATAATTGGTAATATGGTAATTCTATTGACTTCAATGTGGGTTAAGAATAGTTTAAAATAGCGGTTTTGTGTTAGTTATTATTAAAATGTCCATTAACTAATAGCTTTTATCATTTAAATTTTGGCCAAAAAAAAGACCCCTTTTGCGGGATCTTGAATTGTTTCTATTTTGGAAATAGTTGGGTTATTTATCACCTCTTAATTCTTTTAAATAAAAGGCTTTTCTTAAAACAACATCTTGAAAACTTATAAAATAATTATCAGCTTTTTCAAGATTTTTTATAAAAGGCTTCAAATTCTTGAGTATTTACGGTGGTGGATTGGTTTGACATAATTTGATTGTGATTGTAATAAAAAGTGGTTATTTTGATTTAAAAGCGGTTTATTTTTTATTTGGCGTTTTATCTAATTTCTCTTTGATATCGTCTAAATATAAATAAATCAATTTAACATTTATCAAATCGTATTCATCTTTTAATTCTCTATATTTTTCACTGTTTTTGGTTATACCTTCTAAAGTTTTACATTCAGTAATTTCATCTACGTTTGCTAAAAGTTGATTGTATATTAGATTTTTAAGTTCTGTTAGTTTAATTATTTTTTCATCAAAGTTTTCAATTTTGAGAATTTGTTCAAGCGTGAGTTGTGTAGACATAAAAAGTGGTTATTTTGAGTTTAAAAAGTTGTTTTAAAAAAGATTAGTCTTTATTATTTTGTCCAGCTTTCCAACCTTTTTGGAAGGCGATTAGTTGCCATATTTCTAATTTTAAATCTGCGATTTTGTCAAGATTTTTTGCAAGGCTATCATATTTTTTTTCAGCCTCTAATTTTTCAGATTCTTCAATTAAAATGTTTTGTTCTTTAAATTTTTGATTTGCAAGTTCATTTGCGGTTTCAAATGTTAATTCGTTAGTTATGAGTTGTGTAGACATAAGAAAAGTGGTTTATTTAATTCTCGTAAAATTATTGTTTTTTGTAAAGTTGGTATTTAGTTTCTATATTATTTTTTTCCATAAATTCTTTGCGACGAATCAGACCCTGTTCCATTTTGTTTGCGTCAATTTGGACAGAGTCCAATAAGTCAGCTAAGTTTTTTTAAAAAATTTCCATTTCTTTTTCTAAATAGTTTTTGAGAAAATCTGCTGGTAAATTTTGGCGTTTGGCAATTTTGATTGATTTGCTAAGTCTTTCAAATTTATATTTGATTTCTCTTAGGTTGGCACAAAAATATCCACCGTTGATTTTAGACATTAGATTGATTTTAAAATTTGTAAAAATTCCGTTAAAACGGTTTTGGGTTTGCGGTCAATCAGTGGATCTATAAATTTTCCTTGATTATTGTGGACAAAAGACAGGTTTTCTTTCTCAAATTTATCAACTTTAATTCCAAGTTTATCTTGAAAAGCCAGTAAGATTTGTCTGATTTGGTCGGCTTGGATTACTAGGCAAATAATGTCTTTTTTCTCAATGTAATTTTGATCATTATAGCCGTGAGAAATTTTACTATTTATAGATTTATAAAAAACAAAATCACTTTTATAAAAAACAAAATCACTCTCAATCTCCAGCTCTAAGCCATGTTTTTTGGCTTTTTCTTGGACTAGAGTGTGGATTTTGGCGGTTAAGTTGCAGTGGGTTAGGTTAGACATTTTGTAAATAAATTAAATTGAAAAAAGTCAGTTTATAAACTTGACTAGGTTTTTTTGGTTATTTTATTATTGCCGTAATATTTGTCAAAATCAATCACCATCTCCAAGCCGTGTTTTTTGGCTTTTTCTTGGGCTAAGGTGTGGATTTGTTGGTTAAGTTGGTAGGTGAGTGACATAACTTTTTACTTATTATTATTTTTTAAAAATTCCACATACTCAGG
>JFJP01038919.1_pt1 | contig 18431 bp, 21 predicted proteins | sample 431651 | NCBI WGS metagenome assembly JFJP01 (sample SAMN02602958, study PRJNA72255) | Microbial mat metagenome, whole genome shotgun sequencing project. | biome: fresh water; feature: sink hole; material: water; isolation source: purple microbial (photo- and chemosynthetic) mats found in...
ACGTGTATAGATTTAAACACTGGCAAAAAATTAAGAATTCCTGAAGAGTTATTCTACAGCAATAAATCTAGATATGTCGGCGTGACTTCAGGGATGGGAGTTTATTATAATGAAGAAACTGGCGTCACCAAAAGTTTACAAGTTAAAACAGTAGAAGGTTATCCATGGGTAAAGTATACTGCTGCGTTTAAGCAATACCGACCAAAAGATTCTATCGTCTGCGATCAAAATGAATTGAAAATGCTACATATCAAAGATCCTCTAGTTATAAGTGGAGAATATGTATCTTATTGTTCTGATATGATTACTGTATACGATAAAGTAAACGACAAGCATTTTAATTTACATAAGTCAGATCCGAGAATTGGAACTGTGTATCCTACTTCGGCCAGCGTTAAACAAAATAAAGACATGGTTGCTGTGTTTGATGAAAATCTAATTAAACATACTATGAAACTCAGTTTAATTAATGAAGATTATATTCAGACGTCTAATCTTAGATTGAAATTGAAAGCTGGGAAATCTGTAAATTTGCTTGAATATGATCATTCATTGCATGATGTAATTACGATAAGCATAGATATGTTAGATGAAAAGACTAATGAAGTCATTAGAACATTAAATACAGATAAAAGATTGTTACAATTTAAACGTTATAGAAAAATAAAGATATACTACAATGCATGTACTAAATGTTAAATTATTAGAAGAAAAATTTGATCAATGGGATCTTTCGACTCCAACTGATAATTTCGTAATATCAGTTGGAGGTGAAGAAGTCATCGTTCACAATTCGCCGGCGGTGGTCATGGGTCATCATCCAGAAACCGGTAAACTCTTCGTTGCGTCGAAATCCGCGTTTAACAAAGATCCAAAAATCAATTATAGCCACGAAGACATAGAACGTAATCACGGTCATGCTCCGGGTCTGGTTGAGAAACTAAAAGCCGCTCTAGACCATGGTCATAAAATATTACCGAAGACTGGTGTGTTTCAGGGTGACATTCTGCACGCAGGCGCTAATGACATGAAACACACCAAGTCTGGCGTATCTATTAAGCCAAACACCATCACTTATAAAGCCAAGGGTGAAGACGCAGAGAAGCTAAAGAAGTCTAAATTCGGTGTTGTCATGCATACCGAATATCATGGTAAGACATTAGATGATATGAAAGCTGCTCCGATTGCAGATCATTCTAAATTTAAGACTCACGAAGACGTTTTTGCTCCGTCGGTTGCTTATAAGGGTTCTGGTAAGAAACTAAGCAAACCTGCGGAAAAGAAATTTAACGATCATATTGCTGCCGCGACAGAATCAAATAACAAAGTAAATCATTCTCACATCGAACCACATCGCGAGCATCTGAATACGTACATCAATCAGACTGTCCGGACTGGCGAAACTCCAAGCCACTCAGGATACGTAAGTCATTTAGAGGTGAAGAAACAGAAAGCGTTAGATTCGGTTAAGACAGAGAAAGCGAAGGGCGCTAAGGGCATTCTGCACGATTCTAGAATAGCTTCTGCCAATGGCGAGCATAAAGAGTCTATCGAGAACGCGCTAAAAACTCAACATCATCTTCAGTCGGCGAAGAACATTCTAGTCAAGCATATGGATGATTCGCACACCGGTCTAGAGTCAAGTATCAATGGTAAGAAGACAGGACCCGAAGGGTATGTCGCTAGTCATAATGGTAAGAGCGTAAAGCTTGTCAATCGGGCGCAATTCTCGGCGGCCAATTTCCAGAGATAATAATGGCGAATTTATCTTTAACAGAACTGAAGAAAAGATCAGGGCGTATAGAAACGCTATGCGGCAAATTGTCTAAAAATGATGAGTTTGAAACCTCAAGGGGTAAAGTAAAAGCTGATCAACTAGTTCATTACAAAGGTAAAGAATTGATTGAAGTTTATGATGTAAAAAATGTACTTACTAAAGGCGTAAAAGCTCTACAATCTGCATCTTCTTCTGATAATTTTTATATAAAATCTAGCATTAGTTCAAACCTCGTTAAACTAACAGATTTAGTAAAAACTGGAGAATTTGGTGGAAAAGGCGCGGGTGGTGGGTTAGTAGCAGAAACTAAAGCAATAACTCAGTTACAAGAATCATTATTAAATGCAATTAAAGAAAACAAAGGACCAATAAACGTTTCCGTCGACGGAAAGATTTATAAAAACATAACAGATGTGGTTAAAACAAATGGTACTCCAAAATCTGATTTTCATTTGATTAATTCCGATGGCGTTGCTGTTGTTTGGTGTTCTCATAAAGATGGTTCCACTGTTAAAGATTTTCAGCAGTGGGGTGGAGTTTCAGAAAAAGCAGAACCAACTATCAATAAACATCCTGAAGTACAAAAGTTCATTAATGATATAAAGAAATTGTATCCAAATGGCTTAAAAGATTCTACTGATAAAACGTTATATAGAAAAATTAAAGATACTGTGTTGAAGATGTTATCAGTATACGGCAATAAATATGGTTCACTTATGGGTGAACAAAACGTAACAATTTTATTGCAAGGTTCTATAGGTTTTAAAAAATTCGGAAATTCGTATCAATTTACATCGTCGCATTCAACATTTAACGGCAAATCAGTAGATGATAATGGCTATGAACCTGTTTTGATGGCGATCAATAAGGGTGACAGGTCGGATGGTGGTATACCTGGTGTCAGATTAGTAATATCACCAATTGGTGGAAGAAAAGGAAAAGAGTTTCCATGAAAACAACAGTAATGACCTTTGGGCGCGCAAACCCAGTCACCTCGGGCCACTTAAAACTTTTCGATAAGGTAAAAGAAGTAGCTAAAGAGCATAATGCAGATCATAAGATTATTCTGTCTCATACTCAAGACTCAAAGAAAAATCCTTTATCAGTAGATGATAAAGTAAAATTCGCCAAGCATTATTCGCCGGGTTCTAACATCGAAGGTGCAAGTAAAGAATCTCCTACTTTCCTCCATCATGCCAAAAAATTATCCGACTCTGGAACTGAGCACCTCGTAATGGTTGCTGGTTCTGATCGGGTCGATGAGTACCACAAACTTCTTCATAAGTATAATGGTCAACCCGGCAATCATAACTTTAAAAAGATTACAGTTGTGTCTGCTGGCGACAGAGATCCAGATGCAGAAGGCACCGAAGGAATGTCAGCTTCTAAACTCAGAGCACACGCTGTAGCCGGAGAGTATGATAAGTTCAAATCTGGATTACCCAAGGGTGATGAAGCTATTCATAAAGAAATGTACAAAAAAGTTCGTTCTGGTCTGAAATTGGAATGTTTCATTGCTTGGTCTAAAAACATGATCTCTGAATCGCTGGCTTACAACAAACACGCTCTGGCTGCCAAACAGTTTGATGTTCTGGTAAATAATGATCCTAAGAATAAAGATCATATTATTCAAGCGATTAAATATCATATCAGAGCTGCAAACACATCTCCGAACTCGGCAGTCAAAAAACTTCACGACGCTAGAATTGCGCAACTTACAACTTAGGAATTTTACCAATGGAACTAGAACAACTCGATAAACATATTCATTTAACTCCGACAGCAACAGGCGTAGAGGTGATGTTTGCTGGCCTGGTATGTTTATCTGTATACGAAGCTGCAGATGGATATCTATGGAAAATCAATCCTATTTTCGCTAAGCTTACGTATGGCGCCAATGTATTTGAAGATGTGCCATGGTGTTTTGAAGCCACCGATACTCTAGAAGAGTCTATTGCTTCTGGCTTGGAAAAACTACATACGCTTGGTGCATTTAATAAAGAAGTTGATCTACCAGAAGATACTTACGTTGAAGCGCATCTAGACGAATCAGCAGAAGAACAGATCGATGAACTTTCTGACGTAGTTAAGCATTCATATGTAGCAAAAGCTGCTCGTAATCGTGATGCGATCGAAGACAGTCTAGACGCGATCGCTGCGTCTGGAGCTAAGGTGGATACTTCTAAATTGAAGAAGAAATCTGAACATCGCGAGATTGGAATGCAGAAAGTCAATAGCAGATTCCCTAAAGAGGTCGGCTATTCTCTGAGAGAAGATTGCCGCAAAGAAGCGCTGAAGCACTGCGATTCGTTAATGGAAGCTCACGACCTTGCTCAAGGTCTTTATGATTCTTTCATAGAAGAACTTGACGAAGCATTTAAAATGCCTGAACGCGCTACTTATGATAAAGTTGAATCACATAGCAAAAAAACTATTAAGGCAATAAACCGCGCCAAATCAGACCCAACACCAGAAAATAAACAATCTGCTAAAGATCATCGTGAGCATCTTAATAAACTTACAGCTCTTCGCAACAAACAAATCAAAAATGGCACTTTGAAATCTTCTTATTCTTCAATGCACGGTGGTCACATCATAGAAGAACTTGACGAAGCATACGGAGCAACCAAGAAAGCATATGATCCTTTTGCTTCTGCTATTTCAAAAGTAATGTCTCGTCCTGCTTTCTCTGCTGTTCCAAAAGATGAACCAGAAGCAGCTCCTGCTGTCAAGAAAAAAGGTCGTCCGACCAACATTGATATAGACGCAATTAAAGAAAAAGCTCTAGAAAACATCAAGGCAGGCAAACGCCCGACTCATTTGATGGATCGTAACGAAAAAATACATTTCGTTCGCCATCTTAAAGATCATCATGATTTTTCTGACTCGCACGTATCTAAAGCCGGAAGAACGCACGGAACAACCAAAACAGAAATGTCTGCCAGAAAAGATGCTGTTAAAGCATCAAAAGTAGACAATGTTATGGCTAGCTGGATGAGCGGAAAATGACCGATCTGTTAAAGACTCTACTAGCCAATCATATTGAAGCTTCCTTGACAGTTCAGGGCTATCATTGGTGCATTGAAGGGCCTGATTTTAATCAGTATCATGATTTCTTTTCAGAAGTATATGGACAGTACGCTGGCCAAGTAGATAGATTGGCAGAATATATCCGCATCGTTTCTCACTCGACTGAATATGTAATTGCTACTGTCGACGTAGTAAAAGCCAACAAAACTATCAAGCCAGAGACTCTGGTCGGTAATAAGCCGATCGAGATGACGAATGCCATCATCGTCATGAATGATATTATTCTGTCCGACTTTAACAAACTGTTCAAGCTTGCGTCCTCTAAGCTTGAACAAGGCTTGGAAAATTACTGCGCAGATCAAATCGATGCGTTAAATAAACTTAACTGGAAAATGAGAGCTATAACAAAATGAAAACATTTCTACAATATCTATCAGAAAATTCTGTATCGAAATCGTCTAAAGATTTTTACAAATTTGCGAATGGAGCTGCGCCAAAGGGAAGTGGATCTTGGTTATTTTCTACAGTTCATCCGTCTGTACATAAGATGGACACCGATGATGTATTTTCGCACAATGGCCCATTCGTAGAAGCGCAAAAAGCTGCAGTCTCTCATTATAAAATGAGAGGTCATAAAGGTGAGGTGCACGTACTATCATGATGACTGAATCACAAGAACAAGAGCATTTCAAAAATGCTATGGATACGATTCACCCGAAGTTTAGAAATCTTGCTAGAAAATCGTACGAAAAATCTAGAAGCACCGGTCAGACTCATGCCGCGGCTATGACGACTATGAGAACTATGTTTGCAGAAGAAGTCGAATCGATAGACGAACTTTCTTCAGAAACTTTAAAATCACATAATGATAAAGTCAGAGCAGAACCAATGCCTCGTAATACTTTTAAAATAGTGAAGAGAATTCTGGCTAAACGTAGAGCTTCTGAAAAGCTTCATGATAAAGAAGTTGACGTCATTGCCAAAAAAATTGGTAGAACTAATGAAGATCTAGTAGATGAAAATCTGAGTCAGAGCTCTAAAGAAGGCAAGATTGCTCGCGGAACTAATAAGAATTTAGGTCCAGTTAAGAAAATGATGGGTAACAAAACTGCGTTATCAACATACATCCACCTCATTGATAAAACGAAAGAATAAATATGTCAGTTTTAAATACAAAACCACGCTGGTGCCCGACTGCTGTTGCTACTAATCAAGGCTGGGTTAATTCTGTGTCAGGAGAACTTTTAGTGTCTTTTAGAAATCTAAAGCAGCGTCTAGACGAAGAACAGGCGTTATCCACGCCTACAGTAGTAGAAGAAGAAGTAATTGCGCCGGTCGTTCAAGCTGTTAAAGAAGTACGGATTAGAAAGCCGAAGAAAAACCAGCAGATTATCGGCGAAACCGTAGAATTCGATAACGTCAATGTTGTTGGCGAATAATGGCTGATACAAAAATCTCAGAATTCGCTTCTGCAGTATCGGTCTCTGCGGTAGATACCTTTCCGATTGTTCAATCTGCTCTAAATAAGAAAGCAACTTTAGGCCAGATTAAAACTTTCAGTAACACCAATTCTATTGCTAATGTAGTCGCCGGAACAATCGCATTACCCATCGTCGGAGTAAACATTGTAACAGTAACTGGTACATGTATTTTGCCGACTTCTGTAGACGCGACAGAAGTCAAAGTAATTAGCTTAGGTTCTGGTAAAATTTCGTCTGTCGGTCTGTTACCATCCGATGGGTTTAGCTTTGCGGCCGCCGGTGCCACACTTAATGCAATTTGGGCCGCTGGAAAATGGAATGTAATGTCTGTCTCTGGAATGACTACCGGAATCGTTTAAAGTTAGTATGATTCGTAATAATTCAGAATTTTTGAATATTGCTTTAAAATCATATGACAATCCGATTTTGACTTCGTTGAATGATTTTGAATCTGATGTAAAGCGTATCGTTCATCTTAGTAATATGATTGATAAGTTTTGCGCTAGCAATGATTTGACGAAACTTAGAATAGCGCTGAATCATATGGTGATTATTTACAATTGCTTTGGCGCCGCCTCTGTCGACATGATACGATATAAAATAAAAGAGAATAAATTCGTTGTCGAAACGATGATGTATTTCTTAAAAATGATTCCTAACACATTGCCGAGTGCCGGCATAGATTTTAAATTACTAAATTCATTAGAACTATTATGATAAAAGAAGATGGGCCCGTCACTGTCACGGCCGGAATAGAAGGCCCGAAAATGCCGATTAAAATTCAGAGCGTATCTAAAAGTGTATTCAGAAGAGCGGCAGCTCTTAAGCGTAAAAGAGAAATTCAAGAAACATTAAATATCAATACAGATATTCTGTTATGCGCAGAAACTAACGAATCACTATTTTTGGAAGAATAATTCGATTCAGAATATTCGATCGTATTAAATAAACTAAACCAATATTGGAGAACTATTAATGGCATATTTACAATCACCCGGCCTACAGATCATTGAAAAGAACATTTCGGCTGTAACTACTGGACTATCTTCTACTCTGGGTGCTTATGCTGGCACTTTTCAATGGGGCCCAGTGATGCATCCTCAGTTGATCGACAGCGAATCTACGCTGCTATCGACTTTCGGCCCTCCTAATAACGATACGTATTCACACTTCTTCGCAGCTTCTAATTTCTTGCAGTATACCGCAGGCATGTGGGTAGTTCGCGTTGCTACCACCAACAAAAATGCTACCACAGATGGAACTGGAGTTTTGATCAAAAACATCGAGCAATATGATGCATCTTATGCCGATGGTGTTGCTGACGTTGGTACTTTTGCTGCTCGTTATCCTGGAACTCTTGGTAACGGTCTGAAAGTCTCGATGGCCGACTCTGCTACTTTTGCTAAATGGGAATATAACACTTCATTCACTGCTGCTCCTGCTACTAGCGCTTATGTTGCATCTAAGGGCGGTTCTAATGATGAATTACACATCGTGGTTGTTGATGCTCTTGGCAAGTTTTCAGATACTCCTGGCACAATCTTAGAAAAATACGCATTTGTTTCTAAAGCATCGGATGCAGTATCATATCAAGGCACAAACAATTACTACGTTAACGTTTTGCGCAATCAGTCACAGTATGTATACTGGGCTGATCATGACGCCGACGGCATCAACTGGGGAACGTTGTGCGCTAACACAGCTTACGACAGTCTTTCTGATACGCAGTGGACTCAAGTAACATCGACAGCAACTGCTTGCGTTGGAACTACTGCTACTGTTACATTTGCTACTCTTGGCGCAGCTCCATTCACTGTCGGCGAACCAATCACCGTTTCTGGATTTATTCCGACCGGTTACAACGGAACATTTGTTGTTAGCGGGTGCACTACATCGACAGTATCATTCATTGTTCCGGCTAATCTATCTGCCGCAACAGTTCATGGCACTGTTACTACTAAGCTATACGATTTTGCATATACTCTAAGCGGCGGTACCGATGTTAACACAGCTACAGACGCAGATCTAATGCTAGGTTGGGACTTGTTTAATGATGCGCAAACTTATGACGTCAGTCTACTGATCTCTGGTAATGCTTCGATTACGCTTGCCGCGTATATCGTAATGAATGTTGCAGATGTTAGACGTGATTGCGTCGCATTTACTTCTGTGACAACAGACATCACCGGCAGAGCATCTCCAATCTTGGCATCTTCTACTACTAGACTAGCGGATGCTAAAGCATTCAAGACGTTCGATTCTACTTATGCTGTTATCGATACTGGTTATAAGTACATGTACGACAAGTACAATGATAAGTATCGTTGGACAGCTTTGAACTCTGACGTCGCTGGTCTATGCGCTCGTGTAGATATTACTAATGACACATGGTTCAGCCCTGCCGGTATCGTCAAGGGACAGATTAAAGGCGTAACTAAACTAGCCTGGAATCCAAACCAAAGAGAGCGTGATTATCTATATCCTGCAGCTATCAATCCAGTCATTAACTGGACCGGTCAGGGAACGATGCTATATGGCGATAAGACTGCTACGCTTAAGCCGTCGGCTTTTGACCGTATTAACGTTCGCAGATTGTTCCTAGCTCTTGAAAAGTCTATTTCTAATTCAGCCAAGTACAACCTGTTCGAAATCAATGATGCATATACGAGATTGCAGTTTGTTTCTTCTGTTGAACCTTTCCTACGCGATGTCAAGGGTCGTAGAGGACTTGAAGACTTTAAAGTTATTTGTGATGAAAGCAATAACACAGGTCAGATCATTTCTACAAACCAGTTTGTCGGAACTATTCTCATTCGCCCATTGTACAGCATCAACTTCATTACTCTGAACTTTACTGCGGTTGGCCCGAATATCAGTTTCGAAATTGCTGCCGGCGCTTAATCATACGATCTAAATTAATAAAGAGGAATAAAAATGGCAAATGTTGATACTTTTAGATCTACTTTAACAGGTGGTGGAGCACGTCCATCACAATTTAAAGTAGAAATGTTTTGGCCCGCTGGTATCGGAGCATCTCTCGCAGACGCTCCGGCGTTCTTAGTCAAAGCTGCTAGTTTACCGGCTTCGACCGTTCAGTCGATCGAAGTTCCGTTTAGAGGCAGAATGACTAAAGTAGCCGGAGAACGAGTTTTCGGCAACTGGAATATCACTGTTCTAAATGATACAGATTTTCTAATCCGCAGAGAACTAGAACTGTGGTCTAGCATGGTTCTGAATCACACGACCACGGATGGTATGACAGATCCTATTAGCTACACAGCTTCTATGTTTGTTTCACAACTTAGCCGTGACGACAAAGTTCTGCGCAAATACAAGATGTTTAATTGCTGGCCTACCAATATCTCTGAAATTGGTCTAAATTTCGGTGACACGAATGCTATTCAAGAATATCAGGTAGAATTATCTGTTGATTATTGGACTCTGGCAGACGACGGTTCTATCGTTTAATTTATGGCAATTTATAATGATGCGGGAGAGTTGAATTTATTTGGATATACTATCTCTAAAAAGCCAAAAGAGATAGAATCCAAATCATTCGTACCAAAACAAGACATTAACGGTGGCACAGAAGTCATTGTTAATTCTGGCGCGGCCTTCAATTCTTATTCTATTGATCTAGACCCTTCCGCGATTAAACATGAATCGGATTTAATTACTAAATACCGCGAAATCAGCTTGATTTCGGATATCGATTTGGCTATATCCGAAATCAATGATGAGTTTTTAGTCATCAATGAAAACGAGCCACTGATCGAAATTGATTTTACAGAAGAGTTTGCAGAAAAATATTCAGATAAGACTAAAAAACTTATTACCGAAGAGTTTACTGCTGTTCTTAAACTTCTGAAATTCAATCAAATTGGAACAGATATTGTTCGTAACTGGTACATTGATGGCCGCCTAGCGTATCATAAGATAATCGATCAGAATAATCAAAAGGACGGAATTAAAGAATTGCGGCCGATCGATGTTGCTCGATTAAAACGCATCGTAGAAATCATAAAAGAAAAAGATCAAAAAACTAACGTATCTGTAGTTAAAGGTCAGAATGATTATTACGTTTATGCAGAAGTGCAGAATCAACACGATAATAAGACCGGAATCAAGATTGCGCCAGAATCTATAGCATATGTAACTTCGGGTCTGGTAGACAGAACGACTGGTGTAACAATTTCGTATCTGCATAAAGCTATTCGTCCGATGAATCAGCTACGAATGATGGAAGACTCCGACGTCATTTATAGACTGACCAGAGCTCCAGAGCGCCGCGTATTTTATATCGATACGCAGGGCATGGCTCGTACTAAAGCCGAGCAGTATATTAAAGACGTGATGGCTCGGTACAAGAATAAACAAGTCTATAATGCTCAGACTGGAACTGTAGTAGATTCGACTAAACATATGTCGATTCTAGAAGACTTTTTCTTACCAAGAAATACAAACGGAAAAGGCACAGAGATTACTACTCTGCCATCTGGCGGATGTTTGTCTATGGATACGAAAGTCAAGCTTTTAGACGGCAGAGACTTGAGCATTTCTGAAATTGAAAAAGAGATGAATGCTGGCAAAGTTCTGTGGACGTATTCATGCCATCCAACTACTGGCGCAATAGTCCCTGGCATTATTACTTGGGCGGGTGTTACACAAAAATCAGCCAAAGTCATGAAACTAACGTTTGATAATGGTGAAGAATTAGTCTGTACGCCAGATCACAAATTCCCTCTGTATGATAGAGGTTTCGTAGAAGCAAAAGATCTTCAAATAAACGAAAGCATGATTCCAATTTATACCAAGAACGAATTTCTCGGAGAATATAAAAAGGCTGATTATACGAAAGTGTTTAATAACGAAACGAAAAAATGGATCCCAACACACAGATTAGTCGCAGAATTTTTTAGAAATGAGTTAGTTAATGAATTTGTTTTTAACCCAGAATATGTAGACAATTTAAAATTCGTAGTTCATCATAAAAATTTTAATAGATATGATAATTCTCCAGAAAATTTATGTTTCATGTCTTGGGAAGATCATGCCGCATACCACCGAGCTAATGGTTTTTCTATAGAAGCTTCTATTTTGGGAGCTAAATCCGTAGCTGCTAATAGAAAATATTTAAAAGAAAACAAACTAGAAGAATACAAACTTTTTCTGGAAAAATGCACGCAGTGGTTGTATAATTGTTCTGATGAAGAATATGATGAATATTGCAGAAAAGTGTCTATTGGAATTATTAGACATATTACAAATTTATCGCCGGAAGAGCGTATAGCAAGAAATCAACGAAGCATAGACAATTTCAAAAAAGGCAGCGAAGTTTTTGCCAGACATTTAAAATCTGACTCTGAATTCTATGTACAATATTGTCAAAGCCTTAAAGATAGTTGGACTGATGAGCGTCGAGTTGAAGCTTCTGTCAGAACTACTAAAATGAATTATGCAATGTGGGAAACTGAAGAGCATAGGAAAAAATATAGAGCTAAACAGAAATCAGAAATAAACGAAGCTATTCTGAAAAGAATCATTGACTTGGCAAAAGGAAAAACTACACATCAGCTAACACTTCATCAGATCACTGATATGTTAAATTCAGATGAAGCGATGATTGCTGAATATGTAAAAGTTAACAATAGTAAGACGTCAAGATTCGACAAAACTAAATTTACCGCTGGATTGTTAAAAAATACTGTAAAAGATTTTGGTTATAAAGGTTGGCATGATTTTAGAAAAACGTGCGCTCTACAAAATCATCGTCTAATTAAAATAGAATATTTAGATGCTCCTATTGAAGTTGGTACTTTAACAATTGATGGCGATGAAAAGTTTCACAATTATCATACATTTGCGTTAACATGTGGAATTTTTACTAAAAATTCGTTGGGTTCTATCGAAAACACGACATATTTCCAGCAAAAGCTGTGGGCATCTCTTAATCTACCGCTGTCTAGAATGCAGACAGGTCAGGGTTCGTTTAATATTGGTAGAAGTAATGAGATTACTCGCGACGAGATTAAATTCGCTAAGTTTATTTCTAAGCTGCGCATGCGTTTCAATCTGCTGTTTATCGACTTACTGAAGACACAGCTGCTGCTAAAGGGTATCACTACTCTTGAAGATTGGAATATCATTAAAGATTCTATTGTCTTTAAATATTCTAAAGACAACTTTTTCGCCGAGTTAAAAGAATCAGATATTCTTCGCGAGCGTCTACAGAACGTAGCTCAGGCCGATGTATATGTTGGAAAGTATTTCAGCCAGCGTCATGTGATGCGCGAAATATTAAAAATGACTGACGAAGAATGCGATCGTATGGAAGAACAGATGAGCAAAGAAGCTCCTCCACCTGAAGCTGTGCCACCCGCACAGTAAGATCAGATTAAATAAACATAAATAACATTTTAGGAATTACAAATGAACTTTAGCGAATTAATTCAAACTGATTCAGACGCTGCTAAGTCTGCGCTGTTCGATGCTCTTAATCAGAAAGCATTTGAATATCTTGACAACTATGTTCTAGAAAATGAAAATGAAGAAGTAGAAGAAGTCGACGAATCAAATGGTAAGTTCTTAGAAACGCATAAAGGCGAAGATGCTCATGGGATTCCTAAGCCAAATCCAAGGCATCCTGCGTATGCCAAGCATAAAGCAGCTTATGATATCGAAAAAGCTAAAGTATTTTCTCTAAAGAATAAAGACAAAGAAGTAAAAGCTAAAGCTTCTGTAGAAAGTCCAGTTACATTAAGTCATATCGATGCGGCTATCAGCAATTCATATCCAGACGTAGAACCATATGAACATCTGAAGCGTCAGTTCCCTGCGCTGCATAAAGCAGATGGCAAGAAAGGTTCTAAACTGATGGATCATCTTGATGCATGTGTCAAGAAAAACAAAGTTGGTAAAGATTACAACGATTATGTTTCTAAAGCTCATGCCGACTTTGAAGCCGATGCCAAGCATAACAACTAAATACTGGAACTAAAATGAAATACGATCTAATTTTAGATTTTGACGAAGAGTAATCTATGAAACTCAATTTCATCACCGAAGTTATTGACAATCCACTGAGTCTGTTGTTTGAAGCAGACTCTTCTGGAAAGAAGCAACTTTATATTCAGGGACCTTTTGCCGTCGCTGAACAAAAGAACAAAAACGGTCGCATCTATAAGAAGGAAATCCTCGAAGGTGCTATCGCTAAGTATGACCAAGACTATATCAAAACGTCTAGAGCTCTGGGAGAACTCAATCACCCTGCTCGTCTGAACATTGACTACGAACGTGCAACTCATCTGATCACAGAGATGAAACAAGACGGAAATCAATGGATCGGCAAGGCGAAAGTTCTTAGCACTCCGTTGGGCAGCATTCTTAAAGGGCTTTTAGAATCCGGTGTTAACGTCGGCGTATCGACTCGCGGTGCAGGTACTGTTACGGAATCTGATGGCGTAAAACATGTAGGTGAAGACTTCTTTCTGACGGCGGTTGATGTTGTCAGCGACCCAAGTGGCCCGGGCTGCGCAGTTGCTTCTATCATGGAAGGATACGAGTACTTTCTAGATGCCAAGGGTCAAGTCATTGTCGAAGAGATCGCCAAACAAGCTAAGCAGGATTACGATCACAAAGTGTTAACAGAGTCTCGCAAAGTAGAATTATTCAAACAACTATTAGAAGCAATCAAATGAAACTAGATCAAATCTCTGAAGCATACATCGGAATGGTTGTTGAGGCACTAGCTCCGTCAGAAGTAGCTAAACTCAAAGCTGATGTAAAAAGAACGGGCAAAACACATGCTCAGTTAGCAGATGAACACGAAAAGTATGCAAATCACCTAGAAAACATCGGCCAGAAATCTCTCGCTGTCAATTCTAGAATGCAAGCTGCTCAGCATAAAGAACTCGCTTCTGTTAAAGAAATGACAGAAGCGGACGAACTGAATGAAGCTAATAAGTTTAACCCTGCTTTATTCGACAAACATAGCACTGCCGATTTAGGTGACATGGCTTCAGATTGGTACAAAGAAGTACATAATGTAAGACCTTCTCATATCATGAAATTGGGCGTTGATAGAAAAGTCACATTGAATACGCTTAAAGATCTGCATGATCGCGAAGCGAAAATGAATCGCTGATTCAGAAAACTGACGGATAAATAATAGATGTACACATTTCGTGAAACCATTAAATAAATCATATTTGGAGTAAAGAACATGACCCTAGAAGAACGTATCAAACAGATGCTTGAAGAAAGCGCTAAGCAGCCTGAAGTAGTTGTCGAGAAACAACAAGAACTAAAATCTCTTTCTGAAGAAGAGCTAGAAGCAATGTCTCAAGAAGAGTTCGATGCCATTGACGAAGAGCAACTTGACGAACTATCTAAAGATACTCTGGCTAATTATGTCAAGAAAGCTACTCCACTAGTTCCTCTTGCCAAGAAACCTGAAAATCGCGCCGGCAGCATTAACCGCGCCAAAGTCAAGATGCAATACACCGAATCTTCAACTGAAGAAGATTCAGAAGTAGTTGTAGAAGATAAAATGGCTAATTTAAAAGCTATTGCTGCTAAAGATAAACAAGAAAATAAAGATCGTGAAGATGATTATCTAGACGATGATGGTAAGACCGCTAAGAAAGCGAAATTATCAAAAGAAGTAGCTGCAGCTAGAAAACTAGTAAAATCTAATGAATCTTCAGAAGTCTCCTCACAAGTCTCTGCTCTTCTAGAAGCAGAAGGCCTTTCAGAAGAATTTAAAGTACAAGCAGTGACTATTTTTGAAGCCGCTGTAACAGATCGCGTATTGCAGATCCAAGAAGAATTGGAAGCTCAGTACAACGAAAAACTCGAAGAAGCGTCAGCACATAATGAAGTAGCAATCGAAGCTAACTTTAAGTCTCGTCTAGCAGAAAGTTTTATGGATGGTATTCAGTCTCTGATGGCTGAACACAATATTGAACTGCCAGAAGATGCTGAAGATGCTCTAGAGGTTGCACTAAACCAAGTCGAAAAACTTGAAGAATCGGCAGAAGAAGTTCAGACTACTATTGCACAACTGCAAGAACAAGTCAACGAACTAAAAGCAGAAAAGATTCTAGAATCATTTAAAGAAAGAATGACTTCTACAGAATTTGATCGCTTTTCTCAACTAACCGAATCAGTTAAGTACAAAGACGAAACTCAATATGAAAAACAACTAACTATTGTTCTGGAGAATTTCGGCAAACAGCTGACTTCAAAGCAAAAAGTAGTTAAAGAATCAGCTCCAGCAGTTATTACCGAAGAAATTGTCGCTACACCAGCCGAGACTATTGTCACCGAACAATATTCCAACGTCAACGTGTATGCCAACTATTTGGCTAGCCGCGCAGGGAAAATCTGATTTTATTAAATAAACCATATTGAACATAATGACTCTAATTAGAGTCAAAAATCCAATCCGATATTTTAAGGGAAAAAAATGAAAACCGTAGAACAACTTATTGAAAAATGGTCGCCAGTGCTTGATGCACCCGGCGTCAATCCTATTACCGACACCGTTCGTCGTCAGACTACCGCTGTTCTTCTAGAGAACACCGAACAAGATTTGATTCAGACTCGCCAGATGCTGGCCGAAGCAGGTCCTACTACTCAGACTGGTCAATACGGCACCGCCTATCCTACCGATGGTACCGGCCTTTCTAAGTATGATCCGATCCTGATTTCGATGGTTCGTCGCTCTGCTCCACAAATGATCGCTTATGACATCTGTGGCGTTCAACCACTACGTCAGCCTACTGGCTTGATCTTTGCTCTGCGTTCACGTTATGCAGCTCAAAATGGTCTAGAAGCTCAGTTTGACGAAGCTAATACAGCATTCTCTGGTATTGCTGGCGTATCTCCTGGTGCGTCTACTGGTTCAGGCCAAGCAACCGATGCTACCAATCCTACCAATGACTTCGTCTTCTCAGATCAAGACCCATCTGGTACAACTTCTACCGCTATCGTAGCACCTGGTACAGCAATGGCCACGGCAGCTGGCGAAGCTTTGGGTGGTGGTGTTACTGAATTCGGTGAGATGAGCTTCACTATCGAACAGATGTCCGTTACTGCTAAGACTCGCGCTTTGAAGGCTGGTTACTCTGTTGAATTCGCGCAAGACGTTAAGAACCTACACGGTCTTGATGCCGATGCCGAACTCTCTAGCATCCTGTCTACAGAAATTCTTTCTGAAGTTAACCGTGAAGTTCTGCGTACAATCTATGCAGGCGCTAAGATTGGTGCTCAAGACGCAACAACCACTGGCGTGTTCGATCTATTGACCGACTCTGATGGTCGTTGGTTGGCTGAACGTCATAAAGGTCTGTTGTTCCAGATCGAACGCGAAGCAAATGCGATCTATCAACAAACCCGTCGTGGCAAGGGCAACATCATGGTTTGCTCAAGCGACGTAGCTTCTGCTCTAGCGATGAATGGTGTTCTAGACTATGCTCCTGCATTGGCTAACAACATCAACGTTGACTCTGCTGGTGCTACTTTCGCTGGTACATTCAAGAATGGCATGAAAGTTTATGTTGATCCATATTCTGGCGTTGCTGGTTCTAATAGCCAATTTGCTATGATTGGTTACAAAGGAACTTCGGCTTGGGATGCAGGTCAGTTCTACTGCCCATACGTTCCTCTGCAGATCGTTCGTACAACGAACCCTGCTACTATGTCTCCAGTTTTGGCGTACAGAATGCGTTACGGCATGGCTAAGAATCCGTTCTTCAACACCGCTGGTAGAACAAACGCATATTACAGACTGTTTGCGGTAAGAAATCTTATCTGATAATCTAAAGAATCTAAAGAAAAGGACCTTCGGGTCTTTTTTTATGCACAAAAATTTTACGCTAAACATTCTTAGTGATAAAATGTAATTTTGAAAGTTTATTATGAATACATTGAAAATCGAAAAGTTAGCTGAGAAAAATTTATTGCATGTACTAGAACACTGTTTTCCAAATGCTGAAATTCAGACTCAGAAAAGATTAAAGTTTGATTCAAGAACGTTGATAGTAGATTATTATCTGAAACTCGATGACGTTGAGTTTATAATTGAGTTCGATGGTCCGACGCATTATACTAGTGTGAAAACTCAATTGCGAGATTTATCTCTAACTAAATATTGCATCATCAATAACATCAAATTAATTCGTTGGCCATATTTCATTCAGCCAAGTTCAGCGGCACTGCATCATTATTTTGGAGAGTTTGCTTTAACTGCCGAAAAAGTAGAGGCAGAATATAAAGATGGTTTTTATGATGCGAAAATAGTTTTACCGGGAGATTATAACGAATTCGGTTGGAAGATTTTCTTTGAACAATATATGAAATTTGCAGCTGATGATAAATTTAGTATTATGGTTGAGATATTTGAATCGCTTTTTAGCAGAGACTCAAAATACGGTTCATTAGAGAATATTCTTGGAGTTGATTGGAAGTCAAATAAGACTAAGAAAGATTTTTATAAGCATTATCCTACGTAATGTTAAATAGAAAACAACTCTTCTCTTTACTATGAAAAAATTAACTAACTCACGTGGACCTCAGATCGATATTCAAACTCTCACCGAGTCGTATGGCAATCGCTATATGATGATTCAAGATTTGTCTAGAAGAGTATATGAACTTCGCCGTGGATCGGAGCCGCTTATTACAGACCATCTAGATCCGTATAACTCTGGACCAGTCACTGCACTACTAGAACTTCAGAAAGCTCGTAATGTCTGAACACTATAATACTCTTCGCAGCAATGGATTTACCTTTGCGCTACTGCGCTTACCTGATACCGTGTTTCGTGTGGTCAATCTAGAAATGCCAGATATCACTATCTCACCAGCACAGAGCGCATACCCAACGGGATCTCAATATTTCCCGGGCGGTGCCACGGAGTATGGCGAGCTGACTTTAAGATTCATTATTGACGAAGATCTTAAAAACTACACAGAACTGTTTAACTGGATTACTCAGCAGACGTTTGCCACGAATTATGCGCCTAAAGATAAAGAGCAATTCTTAGTATCCGATGGTGCACTGACAACGCTGAATAATGCTAGTGTTGCGAATAAGACTTTCTTTTTTCATGATCTGTTTCCAATCTCTCTAAGCGGTTGGC
>JFJP01038273.1_pt1 | contig 18430 bp, 12 predicted proteins | sample 431651 | NCBI WGS metagenome assembly JFJP01 (sample SAMN02602958, study PRJNA72255) | Microbial mat metagenome, whole genome shotgun sequencing project. | biome: fresh water; feature: sink hole; material: water; isolation source: purple microbial (photo- and chemosynthetic) mats found in...
GACGTGTGCGATTCTGTTGCATTGAACTTCTCCTTCTTTGAATGGTTGGTTCATTGCTTATACACCTGTCTCAATAATCACAGCCACTTCAAGATTCTTCGCTTATGCGTGCAGAGTCCTTCGCGAGGACCAAATCCGCGATGGATGTAAAGTGGGACGATATTACTTCAGTGCCCGCCTGGAATCGGTTCGAGGATTGGCAGGGGTTGATTGAAGCGGCGCGGGACGAAGGAAGGGCGGTCAGGGGAATTTTGGAACGATTGGCGCTCTGCGCACGGCCTGGTGGCTCAGCTGATGCTGTCCTCGGTGCGATTGATCAAGAAGTCGAAGCTGAATTTCTTCTGGATCGGCTCGCTCAATCAGAAGAAATATCTTTTATGTGTGGCAGCAATTTTCAAGGTGTCGATACTGATATTACCTGCTTGTCTCAGACCCATGCATGGGGGCGGGCGGTATGTGAGAGAGAATTGCCCGCCAGCGTCAAATGGCGTCTGCTTTCTGATGATGTTCAGGAAGCACTGGAAAAGGGGAGGGTGCTTTTCTCCGAAATTGACGCTGGGTGTCGGGATGCCAAAGTCTTTCTTGAGGGACTGTGTTTGTATGGTTCGTTTAATTGGGATGAATGGCAAAAGCACGAGCGTTCTCAGGACTTACTGGATCGACCTGCTGAAATTGTACGCCGTATCGAGTTGGCTGGCGCTGTGCCTGGATCGGTACTTCCGTGGTCAAAATACCTTATGGTTCGTGAGCAGGCTCAGCAGCAAGGGCTTGGTGATTTTGTGAATGCTTTGGAATCAAACAAGATTCCCTCGGCTGTTTTGACATCTGCCTTTGAATTATCAACCTATCAGTCAATTGGTCGTTCAGTCTACCAGGCATTTCCAGAACTCTCGGGGTTTAACGGTGTGACCCATGATAAGATCCGTACAGACTACCGGGCGCTTGACGCTGAAATTGTTTCTCTGGCTGGAAAGGATTTTGCCAGCCAGATCGATAGTCGTACCCGTGTTCCTGAGGGCAGGCGTGGAGCGACTGTAGGTGAGTATACCGATATGCACCTGCTGCGTCGGGAGATCAACAAGCAACGACGACATATTCCGATCCGACAGTTGATTAAACGGGCTGGCAATGCGCTACAAGCCCTAAAACCATGCTTTATGATGGGTCCGCTTTCAGTGGCGCAGTATCTTGAACAGGGTGTTTTGAAATTTGATCTGGTGGTTATGGATGAGGCTTCTCAGCTCCGGCCAGAGGAGGCTTTGGGCGCTATCGCTCGTGGTCATCAGTTGGTGGTGGTAGGTGATCCTAAGCAATTACCCCCAACAAGCTTTTTTGATCGCATGGTGGACTCCGGTGACGGCGATGAAGAGGAGGACGAGGCCCCGGCTGCCATCAGCGGCATGGAGAGTATCCTGGACATTTGTCAGCAGTTATTTACCCCTGTGCGCAGCTTGCGGTGGCATTATAGATCGCAGCATGAATCGCTTATCGCATTCTCAAATCACCATTTTTATAAAAATCTGGTCGTTTTCCCTTCACCGTATGCCAAGAATCCTGGGCTTGGAGTGAAATACCGGTATGTGCGAAGTGGTTTGTACAGGGACAGGCAGAATAAACCTGAGGCACAACGGGTGGTTGACGCAGTTCTGGAACATATGATCAAGCGGCCCGAGGAGTCTCTGGGGGTCGTCACCCTCAATCAGACCCAGCGCGAGCTTATTGAGGATCTGCTTGATAAGAAGCTGAAAACATTTAAGGAGGGTGTTGAGTTCCTCGGATATTGGGAGAATGAGGGATGGCCGTTTTTTGTCAAAAATCTGGAAAATGTCCAGGGTGATGAGCGTGATGTTATCTTTATCTCCACCACCTTTGGCAAGGTGCCGGGTACCGACAAAGTACGCCAGAACTTCGGTCCAATCAGCCGTCCGGATGGATGGCGACGACTGAATGTCCTTTTTACCCGCTCTAAGCGGAGGATTGAGCTTTTCACATCCATGTCTCCGGAGGATATTGTCGTCGATGAGAAGACTCCCTTGGGAACGAAGGCATTGCGGGACTATCTTGATTTTGCCAAATTTGGGATTTTGGTAGCTACAGACGAAAATGTGCGAGAACCGGACAGCGACTTTGAGATATCTGTGGCCAATGTTGTCACTGCAATGGGGTATGAAGTTAAACCGCAGTTGGGGGTTGCAGGATTTTTCATTGACATGGCGGTACGGAATCCAGACAGGCCCGGTGAATTTCTGGCTGGCATTGAGTGTGACGGCGCGACCTATCATGGTGGACACTCTGTGCGTGACCGTGATCGTATCCGTCAGGAAATTCTTGAATCACTTGGTTGGAAGTCACGTATTCATCGTATTTGGTCCACAGACTGGTTTTATAATCCCCGGAAGGAAGTAGGACGTCTTCGGGATTTTCTGGAAGAACGGCATCGTCTTAGTGCAGCTGAGGCACCAGATGATTGGGAAGAAGCTGAGGATCAAATTCTGGACAATAATAGTCTGGAGACACCTGAAGTGATTGAGGAACTGGTAGAAGATTTTGCTGCTTCTGCGGGAGATGAAGATGCATTTGTTGAGGTCGGTAACCGTGTTACCTATGATTTTGTTGATGATCCCCAAAATCGACACAGCGTCTTTATCGTAGACAGCGCAAGTAACCCGAAAATGGGTATCATCAATGAACTGACCCCAGTAGCGCAGGCCTTGTTGGGACTGTCTCTTGGCGATGTGGGTGAACTTAAAGTCCCAGGTCAGAAAATACGGCAGTTACGCTTGTTGAAAATTCATCGGCAAGAAGAGCTTCCTGCATAGACCGTTTAATAGATGCTGAATATCGCGGCTGAAAACAGGTGTGATGATTCTGATTTTTTTTACCACAAGTGTCATTGCTAAAAAGGCAATCTGTCTTTTGTTAATCAAGTTTTTTTGGAAGTATCTTGATCGTTGTAACCCGAGTCAGATTGTTAACAAATGATGTTATCTTTCTGCATAACACTCATCTTGGTGTGATTTACAGAAATTGCTAAACACCTTGATGTCCCCGCTTACGCGGGACATCGCACGGATGAGCCCGGTCATACTATATAGAAAATATCTTTTTGCGATGAAATGGACAGATCCGGCCGTTTGCAGGGGGATATTGCTGTCGACTTTGTCATAATAATACTGTTGGGTGGGGTAATTCGGGTTATTTCAAATTTAGAGGTTCAAGGAGAAATGCATGGGCTTTACGCAACATCAAATAAATGCCGCAAAAACTGTTCAGACTCTAGCCGCGCATGATACTTCACCTCAAGTGCGTCTTGTTGCAGGCCCAGGCACTGGAAAATCTTTTTCTATAGGTGAGCGTGTTAAATGGCTACTTGACAATGGTGTTGCTCCGAAAAAGATTTTTGCAGTTTCATTTACACGTGCGGCATCAGAAGATTTACAAGATGGCATACTTAAATATTGTGTCGCTATTCCAGCCGCATCTGCAATTAATGTTTCAACTCTTCACTCTCTTGCTCTTGGCATTCTCGCTAAAGGCGGAAAACTTACCCAATATCCGGCAAGCCCGAGGGTTCTGGACGATTGGGAACAACGAAATATATTCGATGAAGAATTAAAGAATATTACATCTTTTTCCATAAAAAGATGCAGTGAATTGCGTCTACATTTTGAGTCAATATGGAGTACAGGCAATCCCCCATTACCTTTTATTTCATCACCAACTCCACCAATTTCCCCTGCTGAACATGATGCTTTTGTAAATTTTTATTCTAACAGAACGCAATTATATGCATGCTTACTTCCAGGGGAAGCCGTTCGGCAGTGCGTAGATCATATTAAAGCTGGAATATTGAATCCAGGAAATTTACTAGGTGTTGAGCATCTTATAGTTGATGAATACCAAGATTTAAATAACTGCGATGTTGAGTTAATTGATATCATTGCTAATTCTGGTGTAACTGTACTTGTATCCGGGGATGACGATCAAAGTATTTATTCATTTAGGTATGCATATCCAGCCGGAATTCAAACGTTTCCCATTAGGCATGTTAATGCAGGTCAACATGCTCTTCAATTGTGTTTTCGCTGCACGCCATCAGTTCTTAGCGCAGCAACCACTCTATTAGCACATAATGCCACTCCGAGTCGTATCCCCAAGGCACTCCAATCGGCATACTCAGGTAGTGTTCCACCGGTTCAAGGTTCAGTAACTTCGATAAGTTTTTCAAATGACAATTTGGAAGCCCAAGCTATTGCACAATCTGTCAGTGATTTGATAGCAGGAGGCTTGCCTCCCAAAGATATTTTGATACTCCTGTCAAGCCGCCATGCACAACTGCAAAAATTGCAAACAGCGATGGAAAATGTTGGAATAATGTTGGATATCCAACAAAAACTTGGTCTGTCAAATGACAAAACGATCCGGTTTGTATACTCAATACTCCGTTTATTGCGTAATCCAGACGATTATCTTGCATATCGCACACTGCTTGGGCTTCGTAGTGGCGTGGGCATAGGGACTTGTGTGGGCGTTGCAAATAAGGTGCTCGCCAATAGCCTCAATTTCAAAACACTATTCGGGGCAGGAATTACCGCGGCAATTTTCACAGCAAGAGAGTTAAGCGCAATTAATGGCGTTATAGATATTATAAATTCAATGGCTGGGTGGGGTATTGAAGATCTCCTTGGTCAAAGAGTTGGAGACATTGAAAATATCTTAAACGTTCACAGGTCCCAAGCGGAAGCTAACGCTTGGGTAAGTTGGACGAACGGATTGCCAGCCGATATGACTCTTAAAGAGCTTGAAAATATCCTCGGTTCACGTTCTGAAAAAGAAGCCCGCCAAACAATGATGGAGGTATATACTCGTCTTAATCAACCCATGCCGGAGGAATTAGACCCTGCAAACCGTGTAAGGGTGATGACATTGCATTCGTCTAAAGGCTTAAGCGCCAAAGTTGTTTTTATACCTGGCTTAGAAGAACAACTTATTCCTGGCCCTTGGCGCGCTCCTTACCCTGGGCAAATACAAGAAGCGGCCAGGTTGTTATATGTCGGTATTACACGTGCTAGAGCAGATTGTATCATCTCATTTGCGCAACAAAGGTTTATGAACGGGAGAACTGTTGCACATCATGCTTCAAGATTTGCAGCACATCTTGGGGTTGTATTTCAACAAAGAAATCAAGGATTGTCTCAAGCGGAGACAACTAATATAATAAGCAATTGTAATAACTTATGACAATTTCAGTGACCAATGAAAATCAAATACTGCCCAACCAGCCAATAAACCTGACCGGAAATAGCCGCGTTCTTAAAAGGTGGGCAGTTCCTCGGCCGGCAGGTTATTTCATCGTTGGCCCGCTCAATAGAAAACAAAGGCGACCTTAATAGGATCAGAAAGTGAGAGCATCGGTCAGGCTGAAATACAAGCGATGAACACTTTAGATCCGTTGCTCCGAGACCATGCCCTATTTTCCCAGGCTCTGCTCGAGTTCAATATGCTTTAAGTGAAAATCGTGGTACCTCCAGCACTAGCATGTGCTGGAGCGCAGTTGTGTACAACGTGATTCGCCCTTATTTCTACGGCCACCCCCCAAATCGCTAAGTTTAGGTATAAAATGCCGTATTTAAAAATGTATCCCGCGAGAAACGGTGATGCGTTCTTGATCAGAGATAACGCATCCAAACCGACAGCAATCCTCGTTGATGGCGGATATGCATCTACATTTCATGCATGTATTTCTCCTGACCTTACACACCTTGAGCAACTTGGCTATTCCCTGGATTTGGTCGTCGCGACACACATCGACGCTGATCACATTTCTGGATTGGTCGCGTTTTTCAAGCTCAACGGCAACTCGCAAGCTCCAAAGATTATTCAAGTAGAAGATGTTTGGCACAATAGCCTACGAAGTCTCGCGTTTACGACTGTGGCAGACTCTAACACGACTCCCGACGACGAAGCCCTGCTTGTCGAAATTCGTCGACGAGGTTACCCGATGCCTGCTGAGTCCGCAATAGAATCGGTCGAAATCAGTGCCCGGCAGGGTAGCTCTTTGGCGGCTTTGCTGCTCGGGGGAGGTTATCGCTGGAATACTGGAGACGGCACCCGAAGCATCAATTCCGCCGACACCTCGCTTTTTGAACTTCGACCAGATGTGCGACTACGCGTGATTGGCCCTCCGGTGGCTCGACTTGAGCAACTCCATCGTCGATGGATTGCGGAGCTGCAACGGATGGGCTTCGCCGGAAGAATCGGAGCAAATGATGCTTTTGACGACGCGTTCGAGTTTCTTTGTGCCTTTGAAGATCTTCATGCGGCTGTAAGAGTCGAACCGACCGCGCTTAGCACCTCCGCAAACCGACGCCTAGATGAAGCATATCTGGCCGATGATTCCGCGACGAATGGCAGCTCAATCTCAATAATTGTCGAAGTCGGCTCCTCACGGCTTCTTTTCCTAGGCGACTCTTGGGCTGAAGACATAGAGGCGGCACTTCGGGAACTGCCGAATACGGCCTTTCCGATGATATTCGATGCAATCAAGATTTCCCACCATGGTAGTTTCCACAATACGAGTCCGGCGCTTCTAGAATTGATCGACTCTCCACTATTTTTTATTTCTTCCAGTGGTGAACGCCACAGCCATCCTGACCTTGAAGTTCTAAAGGCAATCGTTGACCGACCATCAGATTTCCAGCGACATCTGCATTTTAACTACACCACACCCGCATCTCAGCAGATGCGCCAATACACTGCCAGATCCAGAGCGGCATTCGCAATCTACGAAGGCACTACAGATTGGATCGAAATCGGAGTGAGACAACAATGATCGACAACCTCATCAGAGCAGCAACCTGTCGCGTCTCCTGCGGAGACGTGTCTGGAACCGGGCAATTGATCACAGATTGCCATGTATTAACTGCTCGCCATTGCGTCATCGCAGCGATCGAGTCTGAAAGCGCGATCACACTTACGTTTTTTGGCCCTGAGGGCGACATCACTCTTCCGGCGACCATCATTACGCTGTCTGAGGAAATGGACGCCTGCATTTTGTCCATTCCAGAGCCGTTGGAGCGACAGCCAATTCCTCTGAATGCAGCAATGCCCCGAGAGGGAGATGACTGGCGATCATTTGGCTACCCGGTCGGGAAGATCGCTATTGGCCATCGTATCGCCGGGACAATTTCGCATGTGCTTGACGCTCCGAAGCTGAAAATGGACATTGATCTCACGGTCGATCCAAGTATGACCCTGCGCGATTACCGCGGGCTTTCGGGTGCGGTTGTTGTATGCGAAAACGCGAGTAGAGGCATGATCCGGCTAAAGGTGGACGGGACACTTGGTGCGATAAGTGTTCAGCGGCTGGAGGGATTTCTTGCGGAGAATGGAATTCAAATACCGCAGCCGGGCGCTGGTGAGGCTGCTTCCGCTGAACGACGCGGCAGCTTGGCCGTCCGAAGCGCATTCCAGGAGTCATTTGAGCAGATGATTGCCCGCAATTCAGGCGATTACGTTTTCCTTGAAGGGGCACATGGCATCGGTAAAACGACTTTTTGTACTGAGTTCGAACCTGTGGACCGAGCGCTCTTCACTCTGGGAACATACAGCCTAGTGTCACAAGGGCGAGGTCCAGGTGCGATTTATCGTGCGCAACCCGAGGTGTTTTTCGACTGGCTATCGACGGCAGTATCAAACTTTATAACTGGAAGGCCTTCACGCAAGGAGGAGCGGAGCTATGTAATATTGGTCCGCGAGATTTTAGCGTTGCTTGAGACTTTTTCTAACTACTGTGAGTCCACACACCGGCGCGGCATTTTGTTTGTCGACGGACTAAACGAAGCGCAGGCGGCGGATACTGGTGCCTTGGTGAAGCTCCTTGGCCTTCTGCCTCAGTCGCTGCCGCAGAGATTAACAATTGTTCTAACCGCACCAAATTATAATAATCTGGCCGTTCCGCTCGCTGGTCGTGTGAAAAGTCAGAACATAATATCACTGCCACCATTGAGCAATGAGGCGAGTTCATCCTATTGTTGGCAGGAACTTGTGAAAGACAGAGCTACCTCGGCGTTGGTCGCACGGATCTGTGAGAAGGCGCAAGGGCACCCTCTATATCTTCGCTACCTGATTGAGTACGCGAATAGCAATTCTGAGGGGGATGCCTTAGATGATTTTCCTACCCTGACCGGTACGATCGAACAGTATTACGAATCTCTCTGGCCGAGACTGCTGGAAGATGCGGATGCGATTCACTTGCTGGCAATCATGGCGCGCCTGCGCTGGGGAATCGGGACAAGCGATCTGCTGAAGGTACTCACACCGGCGGAACAGAAGGTGTTCATTCCGACCGTTAGTCGGCTTCGACACCTGCTGTTGAGTCCCGATACAACGACAATTTACCACCCGTCATTTACAGAGTTTTTGGTCTCAAAGACAGCCGACCTTGAGACAGTTGTTCAAAAGCAGCTAGCGGAATTTTGCGTCAGGGAGTCTAGCCTGGAGTATTGCGTCCTGAACGTCGTCTTTCATTTGCTTCGCTCAAATGATGCCGATCGGTCCCGAGCTGTGGTTGCCTGTAACCAGAGTTGGGTCGATACGTGCGTGGCGCTGGGAGCCGAACCTGACACCCTCCTGTTCGATATTGAAGCGACGCTTGCTGCCACAGTGAGCTTCGGACTTGCGGTAGAAGTGGTGCGTCTTCTGCTGCTCTCGCAACGCGTCAACTTTCGCTATAACACTCTATTTGCACAATCTGCCCGCTTGATCGCGGAAGCATTGATTGCACTCGAACGTCCACGGGAGGCGCTGAAGCACGCGATTCGATTTAACACTCTGATTGTTGATCCGGATGAAGCGCTACAGATCGCGCTCCGTTTGATTAAACATGAGTATCTGGAGGAGGCTCTCGAACTATTAGAGCTGTTATACCAGAGGATTATTGAAGCCTATGCACTCGCCTTAAAGAAGTTCGAGTTACAGGCTTTCCTTAACCTCTGCTGTCTGCACCTTCGGACTGTCCTTTTCATGCGTCTCGCTGAAGGAGGCGGAAGTATGCGCCAACTCATGGGCATCTTAAATCATTCAGAACGGGTACTCAAAGTTGCTTTGACCGAAGCGCCGCCAGGGATTTTCGAACAGTGTCTCGTCCAAGTAAGATGCGTGCCGACGAGCTACTTTTTATGCTTTCGTGACACGTATGCACCCATGACTCAGCTAAAAGAGATGGCACCAGAGGCAAAAGTCCCCCTGGATTTCCTCCAAGGTGTACTTTGGGCATTGTTCGAATGCGAAGAGTCCCTTGAAAAATACAATTTGTCAAACCAGATTGCATCGCTGTCTCAGGTTTTTTCTGATATTGAAGAACTTCTCACAGCCGGTCAAACCCTTGACAAACAGATCGTTCCTTTGGTTGTAGACATGCTCATTCACTTGGGAGCTCCCTCGTCAGTCGTGCGCCTTGTAGCGGACAAAGGAAAAAAGCTGACACCTCAGCCCCTCAAAATCAGAGCTGACAATGGGGTTGATGTTGATTTCAGCAGCATTCATCAAGGCGCAAGTGAATGGCGCATCATAGCATTTTTGGACAGAGATTTCGATTGCCCGTTGGTCGGCGCATTCCATGAGACTGGGTGGCTCTCATCGCTCGATCAACTGATCCGCGCGCTCTCTTGGTGTGAGGGCATGGCCCGGCGCGCGAAAGCCGACGGAAATGAATCTCTGCGACTGCAATCCTTGGAATTCTTGAAGACGAGAGTGCTGCAGTCGTTACCCTTCACGCTCGCTCAGCGTGTGAAGTGGCAGGACAGTTACGCAATACCGGAGGACACGTTTCCACTTCTTTACGAGCGGATCACGTTGGTGTTAATGGATTGCTATCTGGAAGAATTGCCAACATTTATCCAGGACTTATCAGAGAGGGCCGTTGATCAATGCGGTTTGTACTCCGAGGGCTTCCGTGAGGTGATTTTTGCAGTCCTCCAAAAGCTGACGATAAGGGAGATTGAGCCATCACTTTCTGACGAAGTATTCGGACTGCTTCAACGCTGGAAAGAGCATGTTATCCGCGGCGTAGAAAATCGGCATGAACTTGTGCCGGAGCTATTGAAGTTGATTCCGTTATTCGTCAAAGTGGGAGCCAGTGAGGAAGCGGAAGGGCTTTACCGATACATGCTCGGAGTCTCAATGGGTCCAAGTTGGTACAAAGAAGATCAACTTGGATTGATGGTAAGCGTACTTCGTAAGATGCCGCCGTCGGACAACGTGCAGGCGCTGCTGCCTCTGGTAGCAGGATACCTGGAGCGCGCCTCAGGTGAGATGACATTTCAACGATTCGTTCGGTATGAGAAGCAGGCTCTCATTGCAGAACTGTTCCGCCGGGGCAGATTCGTGAGCGGCTGCCGATATTTCAAACGTCAGACCTGCGGAACTACAGCTGAGTTGCTATTGGAATCCCAGCATGGCGTCATCGATAAACCAACTCCCATGGTCGGAATGCGATTTCCAGGAGGTGCGCTGGACGAGCAGCATGCAATTTTAGAGATGGTGCGAAATTCAGACGGACTCGACTGGCGCCTGCGTTGGGCACTTCTCGAAATATTCCAATTAGGCGACGAAAGGCACTTAAACGATTACGCAACAGAATATGCAAGGCTAATTAACTATGCTGGTATTGATGCGGCGGCTATTTCTGAAATGGTCAGCAGGGTAGAGTTTGTCGTCGGGGCGGAAATCGATCCTGAAGAGCGAAGCCAATTCCTGAAATCATTTTCCAAAGAACTCGACACCGCACATCGCCATGCATTCTCAAAGATTATCACTCCACTTTCGAATGTGGACTTGCAGCACGAAGTGAAGGCTACAGTCAAGGATGCATCCACCTCTCAGGACGACGATTTCCAAGATAAAGACGATTTGTATTTTCCAGGTCTTTTCGGACGACAATCCGCAATGAGAGAAGCGGACGCGGCACTGGCGATCGCAGAAACGCACCTAAAACTACGGAATATGGAAGCTGCCAAGAGCCAAGCCGTGAAAGTGTTGCAGATTTTGCAGGACGGTGGTTGGTCAATATGGGGGAATTTGTCAGAGCATTCTACGCGTGCGGAAGCTATACTGCGCGAAGCAGCAGAGATCGCAGCAGAAGCAATACGTGCATATGCCCCGTTGATAGAAGCAGAGCGGCATGAATCAAAGTGGAGTATTGCGGAACATCTGATCGCGAAAGTGGCAGACCTGCTTAGCGAAGATGAAAGAAGTCAGCTCCTGCAACATGTAATCAAACATATTTTTGTGATGGTGGGAGACGCCACAGATGACATCGCGAAGTTCAGCTTCCTTAGTGAGGAGCCTCCATGCGATGGTTCTGTGGAGCTTTTCAGGCTAGTTCTTTGGCTTCTTGATCACCCAAAGTGGCTACGGCGGGATAAGGCAGCAGGAATGACCGCGTGGCTCGTTGAAAACGAGCCGGTATACTTCGAAGTAGCAGTCAAAGAAGCTTTTTCAATGCCGACGGGATACAGTGCCGATATTCTCTGCGGCGTCCTCGAAGAGATGTCGACGAGACAGCCACGGCATCTCTGGGACCGAGTCTTCACTTTGCTTGATCTGGAAGATGTTCTCGGGAACTGCAGGCATATCGGTCGCTTGGTTGTCCTCCATCGCATTGCAGAAAGAGCTGGGGATGCTGGCTCAAGCACTGGTGCAGGAGTAGCTTCTCGCATTGAGGAACAATTTCGCTTGGGAACGATTGAGCTGGGAGCTTCTGGCAGGTGCTTCAATCTGCCTCCTTGGGCAAGTTGCATCTCGCGGGAGTGGGCTTCACTCGATCAGCTCGGCGTGCTAAGTGAAGAGTTAATTAGACGAATTGGAGAAAAACTGTCCCAGATTTGCGCACCTTTGGACGTTCAGGGTGGTTGGAGCCTTGAGAAGACGGTTTCTAATTCGTTTCGTGAGGCACCAAATAGACCGTTGAACAGGTGGGAAGCCAAGGTGCGCTTCGCATTGAGCACGGTTCTTCTTCCATACGCAACGAAGCTGAATTTTTCAAAAATCGAGTTGGCGCTGCGGATTTTCAATCCGTCACTGCCTGAGCGGACATTGACGCCGGGTTTTGCTTCGCCAGCGAAGGCCGTTATTAATGCGATTTCTACTGGGAAAGACTATGCAGACGCAATCGGTAACGCTGAGTTTTGTTTCCTAAACTATCACGAAATGACGGAGCACGGTGAGGATGGTCACTGGGTCAACATTGAAGTCTTGGCAGTGGTCGTACCTACTTCGTCCGTGAGACGGGGATTCTTCATACCCCCTGTTGACAAATCATTTAGGTCAAAAGAGCTTCCCAATTTTAGCTCCGAAACCACTTCCCATGAGACGTGCTGGTGTTTGAAGCCTGACTTTGCTTTCTTCGGTTCGTTTACACCTGCTTTTCCTCTTCCGACTTTCACGGAGCTGATTAAAGCGAATGAGTGTGATTTTTTTCGCGTTAACTGGAGAAATGGCAGGTCAAGTGATGTGCGTTACTGGGGACGTCCCGTGCAGGAAGGCTGCTTACTTGCAGTAAAGCGAACGGCTGTTCGTCTGCCTGATGGAAAAAAACTGGCCTGGATTCTTCGCGTGAATGGGGAAACAGTCACCATGGTCGACTCGCAAAACAATCAACTGGTATAGGTGGTATACTCTATGATGAAAACCCACGCCATGCAGACCCCGACGACGCGCGCTGAGTTCGAGCGCCGCTTTCATCTCCTCCGGGAGCAGATGCGCCAAGGGAGGTTTTACGTTGCTCAAGGTATGACAGTGGGAATCGAAAAGGTCCGGCTTTTGCCAAACGGCCGGATCGATTTTCTTAGTGTAAACGAATCGGCTCGTCTAAATGCTAACATGATGTCCCAATTTCAAAGTGAAATGTTCATAAAAATGATGGACAACCTAGAAAGCCAAGTAGCACCCAAAGGCAGCGCGCCAGAGAATACGGGAGAGGTTCCAACGGAATAAAAAAGGAATTTGGTCAGTTCTGTTCTTGACTCCTGTCTGATTAGGCGAATAAGATTCTCATGTCATGGTTTGATACTGGTCTCCGAAAGAACTCCTTGCTATGAAGCATATTCCTGAACTGCCTAGTCAAAAGTCAATATATCTCCTATAAATCGAAAAAAGTTATGGGCCAATAGGTTGTAATAATCTTTTTTGGGCGAAAGGGGGCGAGGGTCAAGGGGGCGAGGGTCAGGTCTTGAAAAACCACATTTTGTTTCTCAGTTACCATAACGTCCTTCAGTCCTCCAACTTTTCCAGCACTTATCATCGCTCGATGGAAAATGGGTTGAGAAATTGACGTCCCCACAGATTGTTTTTATCAACCGGGCTCAGCTCCGCTTCTCCACAGACCCTCTCCCAATTGTCGCGAATGGCTGTCTCTATCTGGTCAATCGAATCGACCGCTGCCTGCCGGGAAAGCAAGAAGTGATGCGCGGCAGCAAGGCAGGTTTTAAGCTGACTGAACCTGTTTGCTCCGGTTATGAGCATGGCCTGAGTCGCTTCATTGCCGGTACGACCTTGAGGGCAAATATCATAGGCCGGTGTCAAGGTCAGCTCTTTCCCATTCCAAAAAGCGGCGTGATTGCGGGCGTGATCATCGGTATTGCCGCACAAGATATTAAAAACCAGCCGACCATAAAGCTCTTTGAGGGTTTCTCCTGGTTGCGTAAAACGATGGCGAATGATTTCGGCAAGGTCTTCATAGCTGGCATAACGTGCCGTCATCTCACTTAAGCCGAACATGGTCAAGGCGGAAACCATGGATTTTCGAGCCCATCCGGAATCGAGCGCAATACGGTCGAATCGCTCAATCAACAAAACATCCTTACCGGCCGCTTTTACCAGCTTGACTGGAGCTGCCGTAAGCCCAGCAATTGAAGCCAATCTCATGGCAACGAATTCGGCTTTGACGACGCTGTAGAGGTCACTGCTGGACGAAAATTTAGCAATATACTTGGTGCCCCGATCTTCTATCAAAGCCTTGGGACGGGCACCGCCAATGGAGCTGCCATGGAATAGCGCCTGATCAAGCTCGGCGGTTAAGGGAATACCTTGCTCAACCCGTTCGGCCGATTCCAGCAATTCTTCCAGGCCGGCATTGTTTGGAGTTCTTGGAACGAATTCTGTTGGTGAACGCTGAAAATCAAGGGCACCAATCCGATCAGACCCCGACTCCAGGAGATAGGTGAGCTCATCCAGACTGCCGGTATCCGCATCTCGACCTTTCAGCCCGAATTGTTTGTTGATAATGACGCGCCGCCCCCAGGCATCAGGCGCGGCATCCCGGATGCAATTTGGTATGTCCAGGTCGTTGAGCAAAGGTAACACCCCTGCCCGCAAAGGCAATTCCGGCTCATAAATCGGAATGGCTGGATTCTTGTCGTCCATGCGATCAAGATAGCTCTTGCCATAGTTGAAATGGATAGTGCCGTTATCCGCCTCAAGCTTGCCGGCGACCACAGGTTGCGTTTCTCCCGGAAGCCAAATCCAGACAAAGGCTTCTTTATTTTGCGGTTTAGAAGTCATCATCTACCGCCTTTGTCTTGGTTTTGATCCGTTTGGGGAGGAGGACGATTTTGCTTTGCGTCTGTTCGATACTGGCTGCAAGTGCCCGGCTGTCCTGCTCAAACAGAGGAACGCCAACCAGGGCGGCGACTTCGAACACAAGCCCAATGGACGGAGACATTTCACCGGCCTCGATCTTCTGGAGTGTCGCTCTGGAAATACCGGCTCTGACCGCAAGGTCTTGCTCAGACCATTGGCGGTTTTTACGGCCAAGCTTGATCTGCTGACTGAGCAAAAAAGCGGCTTCTTTTGCGTATTTTGAATATGTTCTTTGTTTCGCCATAGTCAATCCAGATACAAAGTTACCTAAATAATAGTCATTAATAGGGTTAATGGTCACTATATTGGTCACTGGTCTGATTTTCAAGAAAAAATTGATAATTGACTAAAATAATATACACAAGCAGGTCTAATGACCAGTATGTTGGTCAGAAGATGGGTTTTTATTGAGATTGTGCAACATATAAATAAGCTATTGATTCGCATAGCACGAAAAAATAAGAGAAATTTCTTTGAAAGCTCTAATTTTTTTATTACTTTATAATTCGTCTATCAAAAAGTGAGAGTTGTTTGAGGTGGCAAGGGTTGGTTTTGGGGGTGTTTTTGGGGGTTTGCTGGATTTTTTTTAAAAAATATATGCATTTATTTCAATGCCTTGTTGGTCTTATTCGAATAAGACCTTCGCACCAATAAATTCAAGGGGTAGCGATTTTGTCGCTACCCCTTTTGTTTTTTCATGTATGCACTATGTATGCAGTTTAGAAATTTTCCCCGAAGTTTCCTTTGTCTATATTCGAATATATTTTGCCAGATTTATGGAGGTCTCCATTGCAAGGTGGTCTCATAATCGAAAATATCAAATATGACTGCACAAAGACTTTATCCTGATAGAATCGGTTATAGAGGGATGCTCCTTCTTGACTTTCTCCCCCCTGTCTCGTAGTAATATTCTATTCTTGGTTCGATCAAACAAAATTTTAAATGGTGCGGTAATCCATATCATAAACAGTCGGCTTGTTATTCCTTTGGAAAAGCTGACTCATCAGCATCAGGAGTGAAGATAATGGAAGACAGATGGCTATCCGTAGATGAAATTGGAGTCTATCTCGGTGTCAAGCGAGATACGGTCTACAAATGGATCGGTGAAAAAGCCATGCCTGCCCATAAGGTTGGTCGTCTTTGGAAGTTTAAAAAAGACGAGGTCGATGAGTGGGTTCGCAAAGGTGGAGCAGGTAAAATCAGTGGTGAGCATGACTGAAACGAAGAACTATAATCATCTAACGCGCTTCGGATTCAGTTTTCAACGAGGCGGTGTCCATAGTGCTCGCACGATGATGCTTGAGGAACTAGAGGCGTTGCTGTCTTATGTTGACCGTCCCGACGCTGAGAAAAAGGATTATCTGTACGCGATAGCTGAGGAGAATTGTCTGGGTAAGCGCTCTGGAAAAACACGCATATTGACATACCGTCACCTGGCAGATCTTTACTCTCTTGACCCTTCAATCATTCTGTTTCGAGCGTTGCTATTTTTTTGGCAACGAGATCCAGCAGGCCATCCGCTGTTGGCGCTACTCTGTAGTTACGCTCGTGATACAATTTTCAGATCCACAGCGCCTTTTGTTCTAAAATTTCCCGAAGGTGCAACCATTACACGGGATGCTATAGAAGAATTTATTGATGATAAAGAGCCTGGGCGATTCAGCAAGGCGACACTGAAATCGACGGCGCAAAATATCAACTCTACATGGACCAAATCCGGCCACCTTACTGGCCGGATCCGCAAGATCAGAGCCCGTGCGCTATCGACTGCTGGCAGTGTTTCCTATGCCTTGCTCCTTGGGTACCTGAATGGTGTTCGTGGCGAATCTCTTTTCAAAACTGATTATACCAAACTCCTCGACTGTTCATTCGAAAAGTCCATTGAGCTTGCAGCAGAGGCATCGCGTAAGGGCTGGATCATTTTTAAGCGGATTGGCGATGTCATTGAGGTGCTTTTCCCGAACCTGATTAACGAACAAGAAATGGAGTGGCTTCGTGAGCAGAATTAAACGCCTTGTTCAGTCCTATGGCAAATATATCGCGGTGCCGTGGCGAGATGATGCCGCCGCTCTCCAGCGCGTCATTTTTTGTGTTTACCATGAAACCGAAGAACGCTGGCTACGAGCCAAGATTGATGAGTTCGAACTCGTTACCCGTCAGGCGGGTCATGACTGGGCCATCTTCGATTTGACAGATACCTTTGCAATCTGGTTGGTTTCTCAACGATACGCCAAGAGTTATTTCCAGAAGCCGCATCTGCTTGCCCCTCTGCTACCAAAATATCTGAAGTTCATTACGGAAGAGTTGGCGACTTTTCTCCAGAAAAACGAAATCGGTAAAGACTCAGTGGTGGCGATAACGGGCGTGGGTTCGCTCTTTGGATTTCAAAAGGTCAAAGATGTCGTTGATCAATTCGCTCCCTTGGTCAAAGGACGGCTTCTCATCTTTTTTCCGGGGAGTTACGAAAACAATAATTACAGATTGCTGGATGGTTATGACGGGTGGAACTATCTTGCTGTGCCTATCACTGCGGACAAGGAATTTTGAATAAGGGGTTGATGATGAACAATCGTGACATTTACCAAAAAGATCCAGCCACCCGAAAACTGGTCAATGAAGGTGTGGCTAGCGTTAACGACGACAAAACCGCCCAGGCGCTAGCGGTTCTTCGCTATGAGCTGGACACCTTTGTCTGCGATGGCGAGTATGAAAAAGGCATGGCCCACATCCTAGAGACCTATCTGAAGAACATCGAGCAGGCCCAGCAGCCTGCGGTGTGGGTCAGCGGCTTTTATGGATCCGGTAAATCACACCTGGTTAAGATGCTCCGTGCTCTCTGGGTGGATGCAGTTTTTGAGGATGGGGCAACGGCACGCGGAATTGCCAATCTTCCCCAAAACATTTGCGATCAAATGAAGGAGCTCAGCATACAGGCCAAACGGCATGGCGGGCTGTATGCTGCTTCTGGCACGTTAGGCGCTGGTGCCAGTGGCAGTGTCCGTCTGGCACTACTGCGGATCATCTTTAAATCTGCAGACCTGCCGGAACAATACCCACTCGCTCGTTTTGTTATGTGGCTTAAAGCTGAAGGTATCTATGACCAGGTTCATAGCCACGTCACACAAAATGGTTTTGACTGGGATGAGGAATTGGATAATTTTTATGTCGCCGAGGGCCTCCACGAAGCCTTGGTCCAGACAAAGCCGAAACTTTTCAGTTCCCGGACTTCGTGTGTCGAGACCCTGAACAATCTTTATCCCTACGTTCAGGATATTTCCAGCGATGATATGCTGAAGGCCATTCGACAGGCGTTGACCAGTGTGACGACAGGCGGAAAGTTTCCGCTCACGCTGATCGTGCTCGATGAGGTGCAGCAGTACATCGGGGAAGACAGCCAGCGTTCTATTGATGTTCAGGAAGTCGTTGAAGCCTGTTGCAAAAATATTGGTGGGAAACTTCTTTTTATCGGGACTGGCCAGACCGCTGTTACCGGAACCAGCAACCTGAAGAAACTCGAAGGACGCTTTACCATCCGTGTGGAGCTTTCCGATGCCGATGTGGATGCGGTAATCCGCCAGGTTATCCTGGCTAAAAAGCCGGAGGCCAAGACACCCATCGAACAGATGATGCAAACCAATCTGGGAGAAATTTCCCGTCATCTTGCGGGGACAACCATCGGTCACCGGCAGGACGATATCTCACACTTCACCCAGGATTATCCAATCCTGCCGGTTCGCCGTCGGTTCTGGGAGAATACCCTGCGTGTCATTGACTCTACCGGCACAGACAG
>JFJP01040702.1_pt1 | contig 18427 bp, 15 predicted proteins | sample 431651 | NCBI WGS metagenome assembly JFJP01 (sample SAMN02602958, study PRJNA72255) | Microbial mat metagenome, whole genome shotgun sequencing project. | biome: fresh water; feature: sink hole; material: water; isolation source: purple microbial (photo- and chemosynthetic) mats found in...
CACATGGCCTATTTATACAATTTTGCCGGCCAACCCTGGAAAACACAGGGAAAAGTTCGTCAGATTCTAAAGGAAATGTATCAGCCAACTCCGGAAGGGATTTCGGGAAACGAGGATTGCGGGCAAATGTCGGCCTGGTATGTGCTTAGTAGTTTGGGCCTTTACCAGGTTTGCCCCGGGAGTGGCCAGTTTGTGCTGACCTCGCCCTTGTTCGAAAAAGCCGAAATCAGGCTGGCTAACGGTAAAACCTTAATTATATCAGCAAACAATCCGGCGAAAAATACCTACATCAAATCGGTTTTCTGGAACGGAAAGCCTGTGCTCGAAAATTTCATGACTTATTCGAATTTAATGGAAGGTGGAAACCTGAAGTTTGTATTGGACTACCGCCCAAATACAGAACGGGGAATAGCACCTGAAACGCTGCCGTTTTCGGAAAGTAAAACCGATGAGGTTTCAGTGCCCTACGTTTCGGGCGACATTTCTTTCTTCGAAAAGGAAACCGAAGTAAAATGTGGGACTGCTACCGAAGGTGCCCAAATTCGCTATTCATTGGATGGCTCCGAGCCTGACGAAAACGCTTTGCTTTACGAAAAACCGTTCAGAATAAACAATTCGGTTCCCATAAAGCTGAAGGCATTTAAACCCGGATTTGCACCCAGCGCTACATCTTTTTATCAGGCTTCGAAAGCAGAATATAAACCGGCGACAGCAATGAACTTAAGCCGGAAAGGAATTAATTACCAATACTTCGAGGGTACTTTTAGCCGGACGGCAGATATTAAGGTAAAAGGACAGCTGATTCAATCGGGTGTTTGCGATAAAATTAGTTTGTCGGTAGCCCGCATTCCCGACCATTTCGGTATTGTTTTCAGCGGATTTATTTATGCTCCTGTCGATGGTGTTTATTCATTCGCGACCCGAAGCGACGACGGAAGTGTGCTGCGAATTGCTGGTCAGTTGGTGGTTGACAACGACGGTTCGCACGCCGACATTAAAGCGGTTGGACGGATTGCGTTGAAAAAAGGCTTCCATCACTACGAATTGCTGTACTTCGAAGACTACGAAGGCGAAGCTCTTTTGATGAGCTGGACGATTCCGGGAAGAATCAAAGAAGAAATTGTATCATCTGATTATTTATTTATAAAATAGATTTGCCATGAAAAAATTGTACCGTTTATTCAGCTTATTTCTGATTTTAATTGTGGCTCCTGTCCTTGTATTTGGGCAGTACGATGCTTCAACGACTTCTGCGAAAAACAGTTTTCAATACAATCAATCGTATGAAATTGTTAAGGTAAAACCAGTCAAAGGCAGGAAAGTAAAGAATGTTATTCTGATGATTGGTGACGGAATGGGCTTGGTTCAGGTTTCAGCCGCCTGGGTGGCGAACCAGGGGAAACTAAATATCGACAACTGCACCTCAACCGGTTTTTCAAGAACATATTGTGCCAATAAACTGATTACTGATTCGGGCGCTGCCGGAACAGCTATGGCCACCGGAAGTAAAACCAACTACCATTGCATTTCGGTTGATACCGAAGGGAAACCACTGAATTCACTGACTGATCTGGCGCATTCAGGAGGTCTTAAAACCGGTATTGTGGTTACCTGTAATTTGCCCGATGCGACCCCTTCGGTTTTTTGTGCCAACAATGTTGACCGCGATAAGGAAGAAGAAATTGCTGCCGATTACCTCAATTGCAATGTCGATTATATTTTTGGGGCAGGTCGCGAACGATTCAACAAACGAGCCGACCAACGCGACCTTCTGAAGGAAATGCAGCAAAAAGGCTATCAGGTTTGTACTACATGGGATGAAACAGCAAAAATCAAACAAGGAAAAGTGTTTTCTGTGCCAATGGAAGGGCAATTGCCTTTGGCTGAGGAGCGTGGCGATTTGTTCTCCAAAGCTTCGTTACATGCAATTAATTTGCTTAGCCAGAATAAAAAAGGCTTTTTTGCCATGCTCGAAGGTTCGCGAATTGATGACTGTGGCCACTGGAACGATTTGCCCAAACTGATGGAAGAAGTGCTGGATTTCGATCGCACGATTGGCGAAGTACTGAAATGGGCCGAAAAGGATGGCCAAACCCTGGTAATTGTTTTGGCCGATCATGAAACCGGTGGGCTTACTCTTTTGGATGGAGACATCAAAACCGGAAAAGTATCTGGCAACTTCTCATCAAAAGGCCATTCAGGAATACTGGTTCCGGTTTATGCCTATGGGCCCCGCGCCAATGAATTCTCCGGAATCTATGAAAACACGGAAATATTCCATAAAATAGTTAAGTTGCTGAATCTTAAATAACCAGCCATGTTTAAAGAAAAAGCAAAACTACGGATTGTCAGTTTGATTGTATTGATCGCGGTACTTTCATCTGGTCACATTTTGGCACAACCCAACATTCAGTTTCAGTTCCGAAAAGATCATACGTTTAAAATTGCTCAATTTACCGATATTCACTGGGATAATGCTTCGCCAGGTTGTGCCGCTACGATTGAAACAATCAACCATGTTTTGGCAACCGAAAAACCCGATCTGGCAATTCTGACCGGCGATATCGTAACTGCTGTACCAGCCCGTGAAGGTTGGAAAGCGATTGCCGGAATCTTTGCCAAAGCAAAAACTCCGTTTGCAGTTACCCTCGGAAATCACGATGCCGAGCCGGAAATTACCCGTGACCAGATTTTTGAACTGCTCGAAACAATGCCCTATTTTGTTGGGAAAAAGGGTCCCGATTTATATGGGTGCGGAAATTATACTTTGCCTGTTGGGTCATCCGATGGAAAATCGGTTGCCGGTTTAATATACTGCATGGATTCGAACGATTATCCGAAGAATAAAAAAATAGGTCATTACGATTGGATTCAGTACGACCAGATTGGATGGTATCGCTCCACCAGCGATCACTTCACCAAGCAAAATAAAGGACTTCCGCTACCAGCGCTGATGTTTTTCCATATTCCGATTCTTGAATACAATAATGTGGTGGGGAAAGAGACCACCATTGGTGTAAAAAATGAAGGAATTGCTTCAGCAACGGTTAATTCAGGAATATTTGCCTCACTGGTCGAAAAGCAAGATGTGATGGGTGTTTTTGTTGGACACGACCACGACAACAACTTTATCGGCATGGAGCACGATATCGCGCTGGCTTTTGGCCAGGTAACCGGCGCCGATGCGTATGGCGATCTGGAACGTGGGTCACGAATCATCGAAATGCACGAAGGTGAATTTAGTTTCAATACCTGGATACGGACCAAATCGGGTGTGCAATTGAAATACAACTATCCGTCAGGGTTGGCTACTGACGACACCAATGTGGAATATTTACCTGCAAAGGATTTGAAGAGTCTGACCCCTGGGATAAACTATAACTATTTTGAAGGTGGATTTAAAACGGTCGGTGATTTAGCTTCAGCCAAAATCCTGAAAAGCGGATCACTCAAAAACATATCGCTCGAAGAGGCAACTGCAAGAGATTCATTTGCTTTCGAGTTTAAAGGCTGGATTAAAATCCCGAAGAAGGCCGTTTACCGCTTTTATACTTATTCCGATGATGGCTCGAAACTATTAATCGACGGAAAAGAAGTGGTAAACAACGATGGATCGCACGGTGCCAAGCGTGCCGAAGGTAAAATTGGGCTGGATGAAGGTTTTCATGAATTTCGTGTGCTTTATTTCGAAGACTACATGGGAAGCGAACTGGAAATTGGGTTTTCAAGCATTGGTATCCGCGAATGCAAAATTCCGGATGAATATTTTTTTGTAGAACTGTAAAAAATTGCAGAATGGACCAAATAAGAAATATAGTTGGGGTCGATCTGGGCGGAACCAACATCCGTGCAGGGAAAATTATCGGGCAGGAGATCGTTCATCTTCAAAACAAATCGACACCTTCGCAAGGAACTGAAGCCGAAGTGCTTGAAAGCCTTTTTACGGTTATTGACGCTTGCATTGATAAGAGTACTCAATGTATTGGGGTAGGAGTTCCATCGGTGGTGGATGTCGAAAAAGGAATTGTTTACGATGTGGCCAATATTGCATCGTGGAAGGTGGTTCCACTGAAAGAAATTCTGGAAGACCGCTACCGCATTCCCGTTCAGATTAACAACGATGCCAACTGTTTTGCAATTGGCGAACAGTATTACGGAAAGGCAAAATTGTGCAAAAGTATTGTAGGGCTGACCATAGGAACCGGAATGGGAAGTGGCCTCATTTTCAATGGGAAATTGTTTGAAGGCAGAAATTGCGGCGCCGGCGAAGTTGGTAACATTCCCTACCTGAACAGCAACTATGAGCATTATTGCAGCGGCCAGTTTTTTGCTGAAGAGAAATCGGTTTCGGCGTTTGATGCCTTTAATCTGGCCGAATCGGGAGATGAAACTGCTATCCAAATGTTTGCCGAATATGGTTTTCACATGGGACAGGCCATCAAAACAGTTTTGTATGCTTACGATCCGGAAATCATTGTTTTAGGAGGTTCGCTCACCAAATCTTACAAATATTTTAAATCGGCCATGTTCGATGCCGTTCAGGATTTTGCTTACCGGAATGTGCTGGAGAACCTGAAAATTGAAGTTTCGGAACTCGAACACGCGGCCATTTATGGCGCCGCCGCTTTGTATTTTAAAGACAAGTAATTCATTTTTAAGGCTTCAGTTATGAAAAACTTCAGGATAGTTATTCATTGTTTCGTTTTGACCGGAATCATCGTTTTTCAATCGTGCAAAACCGAAAACCGGGTGATTTGGCAAATTGGTGAAGCCGACAAGAGCGCCGCGGAATTCGCTTTAGCCCCCAACGGTTTCCAACACTTTCTGGAGAAGGATTTTGGTTGGGAAGATCGTTTTTTCCTGATCGGGCATTCAGAAACGAAAAATGATTTTCCTTATGTTTTGCCCGGTCCTGCTGACGACTGGGGCGGTACGGGCTCAACTTCCGGATGGCGGTCGCACTCGGTGAATATTCTTTTTGGAATAGAAAAACTTCCGGCGAAAGGTGATTGGAAATTAATCGTCGATGTGCTGAATGTGAGTTCGAAAGAGTCGCCGTTGTTGAAAGTTACAGTTAATGGGAAATCGTGGAAATATGAGTTGCCTGTTGGCTCGGTAAAAAATCCGATAGCCGATAATTTGCTTGAAAATAAAGGCTTTCAGTCGGAAGTACCGATTGAGGGAAGCCTGCTGAAAAATGGCGGGAATGAAATAAACCTCACTATCCTTCAGGGATCGTGGCTGGTGTTTGATCAGATTAGGATGGAAGGCCCGGGTAATTGCCGGTTGCGCGAAAATAAAGATGTTTTTTTGCGCGATGTGAGTGCAGCCAGTTATGAAATTGAATCGACATCGGGAAAAGCACAGCCACTTTTGGTTGATGTTGAACAGCTTTCAGGAAAACCTGAATTAACTGTGTATCTGGATGGAGATCGAATTTTTACCGAAACGGTTGAAGCAGGACGCTATGTTTTTGAAGCGCCCATGCCGGCAGTCGGTCAGCAAAAAGAAAGTAAATACGAAATCAGAATTGGGAATGAAACTATTCAGGCCGGAAAAGTTATCCGTACACCGCAAAAACTGATCACACCGGCTGGTTATGCTTCCACCATGATGGGAACAGCCCATTCGCGCTGGATGATTGCCCCAGGTCCCTGGATGCCATTCAGCATGGTGAAAATAAGCCCCGACAACCAGAACGCTGACTGGCAGGGAGGCTACGACCCCATTTTTGAAACCATCGGAGGTTTTAGCCATATCCACGAATGGACACTTGGCGGACTCCTGGTGATGCCTACCAATGGCAAACTGCAAACCGAAATTGGCGACGAAAAAAGGCCTGACGAAGGTTATCGTTCGCGGATGGATAAATCTACAGAAGAGGCACCAATTGGCTATTACAAAGCAGATCTTACCGATTATGGCATAAAGGCCGAATTGACTGCAACCACCCGGTGCAGCTTTCAACGATACACTTTCCCGAAAGACAGGGAAGGTTCGCGCATTTTGATGGACATGCAATTTCCGGCAGAATATACCTACCAATTGAAGGAAGTTTCCATTAAAAAAGTGGGCGATAACCGGATTGAAGGTTTCAGCAAACAGCACAATCCGGATACCTGGTCGGGTGGAATATCGCAGGATTATGTTGTGCATTTCATTGTTGAGTTCGATCAGCCAATTCGTAATTTTGGCGGTTGGACCGAAAAAGGGGTGATAAATTCAACCGACCAGTTTCATGCACTGAATTGTGCCGATGCCGGAGTTTTTGCCGAATTTGATACAAAAGCAAATCAGGTTGTGCAGGTTCGTACCGGAATTTCGTATGTGAGCATCGCGAATGCAGCACAAAATCTTGAATCGGAAGTAATTCAGCCGTTTAGCTGGAATTTTGAAGCCGTTCGCCAAAATCAGGTAAACACCTGGAACAAGTTGTTTGAGCGGGTAAAAATAACCAGCAACGACCGCCGCGAAAAGATGCGATTTTACTCGAACATGTACCGCGCTTTGTGCAGCCGGAATACATACAGCGACGTTGACGGCAAATGGGTTGATGCCGATGAAAAAATCAGGCAATTGGACGATCCGGAATCACCGGCATTGGGTTGCGATGCGTTCTGGAATACTTTCTGGAACCTGAATCAATTCTGGAATCTCGTAACTCCTGAATGGAGCAACCGCTGGGTGAAGTCGCAACTGGCCATGTACGATGCCAATGGCTGGCTGGCCAAAGGCCCGGCTGGTATGGAATATATTCCGGTGATGGTGGCCGAACACGAAATACCCATGATTGTTGGTGCATACCAGATGGGTATCCGCGATTTCGATGCCGAAAAAGCATTTCAGGCTGCAAAGAAAATGCAAACAACTTTACCTCAAAAAGTCGGTGGTGGTTTTGCCGGAAACGATGATCTGGAAGCTTATTTAAAATATCAGTACGTTCCTTACGACAAAGGCCGTTTTTCAAATTCACTGGAATACAGCTATGATGACTGGACTGTTTCCCAGTTTGCGAAATCACTGGGTAAAGAGCAGCAATATCAGGAATTCAGGAAACGTGGGGAATATTGGCGTAATGTGATTGATCCGGAAACCGGTTATGCCCGTTTGCGAAAATCGGATGGAAGCTGGATGCCGGATTTTGATCCGTATAAATCGGGCGCCAATGAGCATTATGTAGAAGGAAATGCCTGGCAGCTCACTTTTTTTGTACCACAGGATGTTCCTGCATTGGCCGAAGTGATTGGGAAATCCCGGTTTATCGAGCGGCTCGACTGGGGCTTTAACGAGAGCGATAAGTGGCGGTTCAATGCGCCTAACGATCAATATTGGGGCTATCCGGTTATTCAGGGGAATCAGCAATCGATGCACTTTGCCTTTTTGTTTAACTGGGTTGGGCAACCCTGGCTTACCCAGAAATGGAGCCGGGCTATTTTAGAACGATATTATGGTTTCGGATTGGCCAATGCCTGGTTGGGCGATGAAGATCAGGGTCAGATGAGCGGTTGGTTTCTCATGGCATCTCTCGGATTGTTTCAAACCGATGGCGGGTGTAGCGCAGAGCCAGTTTATGAGATTGCCAGCCCACTGTTTCAAAAAGTTGAAATTGATTTGGGGCAACGTTTCGGACGAGGCGAAAAGTTTATGATCGAGGCACGAAATGTTTCACGACTCAATAAATACATTCAACGTGCAACATTGAACGGACATCCGCTGCAATCGTTTAAATTTCAGGCAAAAGAATTACTAAAAGGCGGCTCGCTCGTTTTGGAAATGGGACCTGAACCAAATAAAACCATTCTATTCAATAGGTTGTCAAAATTCCATCCTTCATGTTGCTACGGTTAAACCGATAACAGTATTCGTCAATATAAGCCTGCAAATTTTCAACTTGGTGGTGCATTCCCCTTAGCCAGCCTTTGAATCCCATGATACACCGGTGCAAATCGGGGAAGTTACCATCCTTTTTACCAGAATCAACCTGTACCAGGTTTTTGAAGTCTTTTGCTAAAGGGGAATATCCCCGCTATTTATCCGTTTTTATTTGTGCATTTAGACCAATGGTCGTTTTCACAAATTCACCAAGTTCCTTTGAACTGCTCTTTTTGATAACCTTTCCGTACATGCGGCTAACTCCTTTGCCGTTCCTCTCGATGGCAAATACAACCAGCTTCTTTTTCGCGTTTTTTTCTCCCCACAACTCTTTCTTCCTGCCCGCCAACAACGGTTTCATCAACTTCGGCATTTGCATTGATTTTATGGTTGCCATTGCTCTCCATGGCTTTCATTACTTTGCCTTTAAACTTCCAGCAAGTTTTTTGTCTCAGCCCCAGCTTTATGCTCAGTTCTGTACTGCTGATCCTTTTTTTATTTGTGCTGACATCGTAAACTATTTAAAGGGCCTTTAATACAGAAAACTTCAACTGATGAAACATCGTCCCGCACGTTGGTGAAGATATGCAGTGACAGCTGGTACAATGCCTGTCGTATTTACGCTTACCGTTGCAATATTTGGTGTGTCCGCAATTGGGGCATACAAAACCAGTTCCCCATTTTAGTTCACTCAAATAGGCATAGCAGGAATCCTCCTCTGGGAAACGTTCCTGGAACTCAAAAATAGTCAGGCTTCTGAATTTATTCTCCATTGCTTGGAGGCTACTGTAGCAATTGATCAAATATTGGATTTATTCATTATTTTAGGCTTTAAATAATTACTTAAATTGTTATTAACCAATAATCCGATAATTCCTTTTTGGTGGAGCATTACCAACCATTAAGTGCGATGTCGTTGCCGAACCGATGTTTGTCAATCCTTCGCTCGATCCTTCGGTTGCCGATTTCCGTCAGAAACCAGGAAGTCAGGCCATTAATTCAAGAGTGCAGAGTTTCTCGGCTTTGCCTTCCGTTGATCTGGATGCGAAAGCAAGACCAACGAAAGGAATGAACCGCGGATCGTATTAATTGAAATTTGAAGTGACTGAATATGCTTTAATTTAGGGGCAAAAAAACTAAATCAATGAAACACTTTTCACAATTACTCCTTATGGTGGCAGTTCTTTTGGCTCCATCCACATACGCACAAAAACCAACAGTCTATCTCGACTGCTCAGCAAAACTCGAAAATGGGGTGCTATCGCTCGAAAACTCTAAAATATTACGGACGTATCAATGGAATGAAGGCAACATCATCACCAGTTCGCTGACCGATAAAGCCAACGGAAAAGTCTGGCAAATGAACAGCAAAAAGCCTGATCTGGCATTGCCGGGTGAATCGGATAAGGCAGAAAATGCAGTTTTTACTTCAAAGGTTGTTGACGAAACAGCCATTGCCCCAGTACATTTGGAAGCCGAAATGGTGTATTCGCTTGGTAAACTGGAGGTGAAGCGCGTATTTCGCCTGTATTCCAATTGCCCTGCCATTGCCTGCGACTTGTATTTCAGGGGTGAATCGGCCAGTACATGGATTCAGGCAGGAACCAACCTGGCCGATATGGTTAACATTGAAAAACTGACTGCCAGCAATGCCGGAAGCAATATGCCTGTACTGGAAAAACTGGAACTTCCCGGCCGCCATTGGCAGCTCAATGCCGTTGAGTTTTTTGATGTTACCGACCGCTTTAATACACTCGTAAAAAGCGTGCGGGCCTTGTCGTACCGACCCAATCAATATCGTGGAAACCTGCTTTTTTCCTACGACAATGCATCAGATAACGGGGTGTTTATCCTGAAAGAAGCGCCCACTTCAAATGTGCAACTGGCTTATCCGGGTAGCGATTTTATTACCGAATACGGAACTTTCCTTGCAGTTGGCGCTGGAATTTATCCAGTCGATTTAGACCCCAAGGAATGGAAACGTGCCTACGGTTTTGTAACCGGAGTTTATTCGGGCAACGAGCAAAATGGCTCGATGGCTTTGCGCAATTATCAGAAAAATTTGAGGTTGCATAAGCCTGGTCGCGACGAAATGGTATTGATGAACACTTGGGGCGACCGTGGACAGGACACCCGTGTGCGCGAAAGTTTTGCCCTTGCCGAACTCGAAGCTGGCGCCAAATTGGGAATATCCCATTTTCAGCTCGACGATGGTTGGCAGTTAGGGCAATCTTCTAATTCGGCATTTAAAGGAGGTTCACTCGAATCGATCTGGAGCAATCCGAACTATTGGGAACCACATCCGGAACGTTTCCCTAACGGACTTGAACCGGTTGTAAAGAAAGGGAAAGAGTTGGGTATTGAAGTCTGTCTTTGGTTTAACCCGAGTAAAGACAAGAGCAACGAAAACTGGGAAAAAGATGCCTATGCATTGATTGGCCTCTATAAAAAATACGGCATCCGTACCTTTAAAATCGACGGGGTGAACCTTCCTGATAAAACTGCCGAACTTAATTTCAGGAAATTTCTGGATAAAGTAAATCAGGCTACCGATAATCAGGTTGTTTTTAATCTCGATGTAACAGCAGGTAGGAGAGGCGGGTATCATTATTTCAACGAATATGGCAACCTTTTCCTCGAAAACCGTTACACCGATTGGACGAACTATTATCCATATACCACGCTGCGAAACCTTTGGATGTTGTCGAAATATGTCCCCACCGAAAAATTCCAGATCGAATTCCTGAACAAATGGCGTAATGCAGATAAATACACGAATGATCCGTTTGGCCCGGCAAATTATTCGTTCGACTATTTGTTTGCCATCACCATGGCAGCGCAACCATTGGCCTGGTTAGAGGGAACCGGTTTGCCCGCTGAAGCCATCGCTGTTGGCGGTCCGGTCATCAAAAAGTATCGCGAAATTCAGACCGATTTGCACAAAGGAAGTATTTTCCCCATTGGCGATGAACCTTCAGGAAGAAGCTGGACAGGTTTTCAGTCCGTTCAGGAAGGGAAAGGATATTTCATCATTTTCAGGGAAGCCAACGACAACTCGAAGTGTGAAATGAAAACCTGGCTGACTGAAGGAAAAACCATTAAATTTACACCAGTAGTTGGCAGTGGAGCCCCTTTTATTGTCAAAGTTGGCAGAAGAGGGGCGATTATTTTCGAGTTGCCCGAAAAAAACAGTTATGTTCTTTATGCCTATTCAGTAAACTAAACCAATAAATCATGGAAAGAAGAACCTTTATCAAAACAGCATCCATCGGATCAGCAGCTTTGCTCTCATCAATTTATGGGCAGGCTTTACCACAGGATCGGAAAATAAAAATCGGACTGATTGGTGCCGGATGGTACGGCATGGTTATTACCAAAGCAGCCTTAAAAGTTGGAGGTGTTGAAGTTATTGCCATTTGTGATGTGGATACCGATCATTTGAAAAACAGCGCCGAAGAAGTAGCTACACTTCAGGGAGTCCGACCGCAAACATTCAAGTACTATCAGGATTTGCTGGATGTTAAAGGACTCGAAGCCGTTTTCATTGGCACGCCCCCACATTGGCACGCCCTCCAGTTTATCGCGGCCTGCGAAAAAGGGCTGGACATTTACTGCGAGAAACCACTGGCATACGATATTCAGGAAGGTTTGGCAATGGTTAAAGCTGCCCGGAAAGCAGGTAATATTGTTCAAATCGGGTTCCAACGGCGGCAGAGCGCGGCTTTCAAAAAGGCCAAAGAACTGATTGATGGTGGAACCATTGGCAATGTCCATCAGATAGCGGCGCAGATCAACTATATTCCCGTCCCTCAGGATACCACGATACAATTACCACCAGCTTCGCTCGATTGGGAAGAATGGTGCGGTCCGGCCCCAAAACTTGATTACCGGCCAAACATCGCCCATAAAGCATGGCGACTGGAAAAAGAGTATGGAAACGGCCATTTGGTAGATTGGGGCATTCATCTTATTGACGGTATCCGCCTGATCATGGGAGAAACGATGCCTACCGAATTTTATACCACAGGAGGTATTTTGGAATTGAAAAACAAGATAACCACTCCCGATACCTTAACGGCTAATATGGCTTTCCGGAAAGCACCAGTGGTTTGGCAGCACCGCCTCTGGGGCACAGGCGACCCCAATAAAGAGTTTAATAACGGTATTTTCTTTCATGGTGAAAAAGCCTCACTGTTTACCGGCGATTCCAAAATAATTCTTTATCCGGCGGCGAATGATTCAAAAATGGAAGAGATTTCTATTCCATCAGTAGCCATGCAGGAAAACCATGTGGAGAATTTTCTGAATGCGGTAAGAGCGAAAGATCAGAGCATGATCAACAGTAATCCTGAAGACGCGTTCCGATCGACCGCCACTGTCCAACTCGCCATGATTTCGCATTATACCGGATCACTGGTAAAGTGGGATGCCACAAAAAATGAGATTGTTGATAACAAAGCCGCTTCGTTGTTGATGAAAAGAGATTATCGGGGAAAATACAAACACCCGTAATGACGCAACCTAATAACCCTAAAATAAACCAATGAGAGTTGTACTTTTTATACTGATGATTGTTGCATTCTCTGCAAATATTGCAGTTTCTGCCTCGTTTGCCAAATGGACCAAAACCGATCTGATACTGAATAACGGAGTAGTGCAGCGGGTCTTTAAACTTCCTTCTGGATTTCGTGAAGCTGCGGTACAACCTTTCTGATAAGTAAGTAAAATAAATAACAGTTTCTTTTGTCTATGAGTTTTATTAATTATTGGCCCCAACTGCTATAGATTAAACCAACTTTACTACTTTTAAAATCTGACTCCAGAATAAATTTTCAAAAAAAAACAATAGATATGAAAGCAGCAGTGTTGACTGAATACAACAAGGTAGAATGGTTGGATGTGGATAAACCGGTTTGCAAATCAGGAGAAGTACTGATTCAGGTTACTTATGGTTGTATTTGCGGAAGTGATCAGCATATTCATAAAGGCGAATTTCATCCGCGAACCAAGACTCCAATGATTATGGGGCACGAGTTTGGCGGCATAATAGCTGAAGTAGGCGAGGGGGTTGACGGTTGGACCGTTGGAGATAAGGTTGCTCCAGATCCGATCATTTGGTGCGGAACATGTCCGGCCTGCTTAAAAGGTCATTTTCCGGCCTGTACCAGCTTAAAATTGATTGGTATTGACTCTGATGGCGGCTTTGCACAATTCATATCACTTCCTCCTTCGATGTTGTACAAAGTTCCTGCGCATATTCCTGACAAACATGTGGCTCTTGTGGAAGTGTTAAGTATTGGCTGTCATGCTAAAAACCGCGCTAATGTAAAGAAAGACAATACAGTGGTTATTTGGGGCTCCGGAAAAGTGGGGCTTTGTATCCTGGAAGCTGTACGTACGGTTACAGATAATACCGTTTTTATGGTCGATATTCTGGAGACACGACTAGCTATCGGGCCTAAATATTACACCAATGTAATTGCCATCGATGCTACCAGGGAAAATCCGGTGGAGCGCATTAAAGCCGAAACCGGAGGAAAAGGCGTGGAGGTTGCTTTTGAGGCGGTTGGACATGCCCACGAAATTGAAGGCCTTGTCAATCCGGTTCGCGGGTGTATTCAAAGTGTGGTGGGTGGTGGAACTGTTTGTGTTCTCGGTTTGGGCAATGAGCCAGCCCCGATCGTATTCAAAGAGTTGATCTGGAAAGAAGCAAAAATTGTTTCGTCACGGGTAAGTCATGGCGAATTTGCAGAAGCCATAGAACACCTGAAATATGGAAGACTCAAACCAGAAGCATTAATTTCACAGGTACTTCATGGATCGCAAACTCAACTAGGATTCGAAATTCTGGATGAAAACCCTGCTGAAAACGTAAAAATATTACTGGATTTCAGATCGTAATTAAAAAGTTGCAGACTTGTTCTGAAAAAAAAATTACTTTCTGTATTTTTTTTAGAAGCGATTAGCTTTTTTTTATTTATTGATAATATTTAATCGAGTAGGATGAAAATTAGTATATTTTCCTTCTGCTCAATTTTTTACCCATTTACTTTTTAAATCGTAGTAAGCGAAACTTTCTACAGATATTCAAGCACTTCTTCCCTTTTTTGTTTTAAATCGAATTTGCCACTTCTACGGACAGAACCCAGAATTGGCCCGGAAAATTCTAGTAAGATGTTGTAAAAGTGTTTTACTTTCTTTACAATCCTATTAAAGTCTATTTTGTCGAAACTTAATAATCCTGATCCACAAGGAATAATAGTTGGTATCAACTTCATATACTTTAGTGTCTTTTGAAACCCGGTTGAAGGTAGTAGGCATTTGTGTGGTTAGTAATGATAACTACCTCTTTAATAATCGTTTTTCAACTTAATGTCATTGCAATTGTAACTCCAATAAATGTACCGATTACATAGCCTAATATCCCTACCAGGATTCCCGGAGTAATTAGTTTTTTCTGGCCAAGCGATGCCGCCATGGGTGCTGCAACCGAAGGTCCCATGATATTGGCTGCCGAAGAAATAATGACTTCATAAACATCCAATTTAAATAGTTTGGCCAGAGAAACCAGGAATACAAAATGAAAGAGCATAATAATCAGGTAAAAACCTAAAACTGCCGGTCCAACATGAAGCATATCTGCCAGATTGGTTGAAGCGCCAATGGCAGCCAGAAAAATATACATCATCCATAAACCAATAGCAAAAGCAGTGTCTTCAAGCTTTTTAAGACTTTTTGGGAAAAGGTTAGCCAGTAATACGGCAATTATTGTAATCAAAAGAATACTCATGCTCATTCTTGTTGCATATATTTTTTGGATTAAATCAGAACCCAGACTTCCTGTAGCGGCTACGATAGCTGCAATAAGCACCGAAACAGCAATTCGTTCCATTGTAATCGCATAAGTTTCGTCATTTGGATTTTTTTCTGCAGCTTCAAGATTTTCGACCTTTGGCTTTACAAAGAAACGCGCCAAAAACGTCATTGAAGGAACAGCGAACATTAATAAAATATAGGCATTTGCAGCAAAATTATCTACTGCAATGGTTGCCGAGAATAATGGATGTGTGCTGAAGTTCAGTATTTCGCCAGTAGCAATAAAGTTCATGCTTCCGCCTATTAAAGTTGCCGAAATTACTCCTGCCACATTTCCTGAATCCGGGCCTAAATCAATGATGTAAAAAGCAATAAGACTCCCCAAAACTACTCCTAATGCTCCAATGAGAAAAGCAATCAATAATTTTCCTCCTTCGCGAATAATACGGGTGATGTTTGAACCCATTAACATTAAAGGAATGGAAAGTGGTATAAAATAGCTGAATATCAACTCATAAACTTCAACTTTTAGTTTCGGATTTGAAGCTACCGGAATTACTCCCGACATAGATAAAATAGACATCAAAATCATGGTAACTAAAATTCCGGAGATCTGGCCCAACCACTTTTTGTGTTCAGACCATATTCCAAGTGCTGCTGCACCAACAATTACAGCAAAAAGTACCAAATGATTTTCAGGAGCTATAAGAGACATAAGCGATTTTTGTTTATCGTCAAATTTAGGATGTTTGAATTTCAATACCTAACTAATATTTAGGAATTGAAAGGGAGTAAAAATAAGATTTTGTAATGGGAATAGAATGAATTGAAATTACTGTGGAATGATTTTTTGAAATTGTAATCATGAAGGATTACAATTTCAAAAAAATTAACTAATATTTTCTATGCTAATATAAATAACTACAGTTTTTTTACTTCCAGGCGAGAATAGTATCTACTTCTGGCTTCTTTAGGGTCAGCGCCAATTGGAATGTAAATTCTGGTTTTAACATCAATAATTACTTCCTGCAACTTAGTCAAATCCGGTGTTTTAAACTCGTGTGGTTTTTTTTCGAACATCTTGTTTCTCCTTTATTATTGTTGTAATACTTAATTGTTAATACTAAAAACGCAATTTTCATGCACAGAATTGAATTTCATGAAAAGAAAGTCATTGAATTTCAATACGATAATTTATGTCTTAAGGAAAGTATTTTTGGCTATTCAATTCAGATAAATATCCTTTTTACTTCATTTATCCAAGTTCTGTTATTAAGTGTTCTTTTTGAGTAACGTATAAATTCCCGAAATGTTTTAAAAAGTCAAAGATATACCTTGATATGGATTATACGGTTCTTTAATGAAAATCTTATCATTAATTAATTTAAAATCAACATTCAATTTTATTTAAAACATAATTTTAGAGTAAATAATTCAATTTTATTAAAGTTAGCACATGTGTGCGTAATTTTTATGTGGAAATTAGTAATGTTTTCCGACCTATTTCCCCGATATAAAATCAGTATCATTATTTATTCTGGCATAAATAGCTGAATATTTGATGATTAAGAATAGATTTGATTTTATATTTTTCGTAGTTAAAAAGTTTGGTATTCCGTTTGAAATTCAAAAACGACGTTCTTAAATCTAATATTGCAATAAAAAATTATTCGTATGAAACTGCGCGGTTATGGATGATTAATTAAAGCAGATTTTAGATTTTATAAAGGCTATGTAGTTTGCAAATTAAATGTTGGTATTTGAATCAATAGTTTAATGAATGAATTATGTGGGGATGATTGGAAGAAGGGGAGATTTTATTCTGTAATTATTATTTAAAAACATTGGTTATGAAAAGATTTTACAATTTTTTTGCAAATGGGGTACTTCTATACTCACTCATTTTTATGTATGCGCAGGCAAGCTTTGCCAGTAATTTAGAAACAGGAACTTTATCTCATTACACAACGGTTTGGGATGGCGAAAATGGACAGAATCACATGAATTTTATCGTTATATCTGCAATACTGGAAGATCTTCCACTTGCGGTTGATGATGAAATTGCTATTTTCAGTGGAAATAGCTGTGTTGGCGCTAAAAAATTAACTCAAGTTATTAATATCGCTAATAATTCCACATTTCTTACTATTCCGGCATCACAAAATGACGGTTCTAATAATGGGTTCGTTGAAAATGATACCATAATTATAAAAATATGGGATAATAAGAATCAAAAAGAGATGGTGGCAAAGGCTGTTACTTATCGTAAAGATATGCCAGTATGGCTTGCCACGGGGAAATATTCACCCGGTGCTACATCGGTAGTAGAAATTGTATCCTATGTTGAACTTACCCAGACAATAGAACTGAAAAAGGGCTATAACATGATATCTACCTGTGTCACAGCTAAAGATCAGAATGTAAGTGCTGTAACAAAACTATTGTCCGATCAGGGTAACCTTCTCAAGGTCCAGGATGAAGCTGGTAATGCATATGAAAATTGGGGTAGTTTTGGTGGTTGGATTAATAATATCGGATCTATTCAAAAAACAGAAGGATATAAAATAAAAGTAGCGAACAATTGTTCTCTTCAAGTTACAGGTCGCCCAATAGTTCTTCCTCTTGATATTCCGTTAAAGACTGGTTGGAACATTATTTCATTTCCGCATACCGACTTAATTGATGCGAAGAGTGTTGTTCAAACCCTGATCGATCAAAACAAACTGGTTAAAGTTCAGGATGAAGCTGGAAATTCAATTGAAGATTGGGGTGTCTTTGGTGGATGGAAAAATGGAATAGGTAATTTCCAATCAGGAAAAGCCTACAAGATCAAAATGAATGCAGACGCAATACTTACCATTAATAAAACCTATCTAAAATCTGCTGTTATCGTTGCTGAGGCTGAAGAAACAGAGTATTTCTATTCGGTGGCCGAAGGAAATGGATCCGATCATATGAATATTAATATTGTTGATCTAAAAAATTTCGGATTGGCCGCTGGAGATGAACTAGCTGCTTTTGATGGTGAAATTTGTGTTGGTTCGTTGAAAATCACGGAAAAACATTTAGCAGATGGTAGCGCAAGTTTAATAAGTTCATTTTCAACTGATGATAAAAAGCAGAATGGATTTACTTCTGGAAATACAATTAAAATGTATATCTGGAACAAAATGACAGGTAATGAATCGATTGTTCAGGCAGAAACCATTAATGGCAAAATGAATTTCGAAAAGAATAGTAGTATAATGGTTCAACTTAAATCAGCATCGACAATTGCAAAGAGTAATTTAACCGATTTTGTTAAAATTGAATTATATCCAAATCCAAGTATGGGCAAGGTTACTGTTCGTTTTTCTGAAATGCCTGATTCAAACAGTAGAATTGATATTTTAGATATGTCAGGAAGGAAAGTTGTTTCGCGTCCAATTACCAATATTTCGGAAGCGTTTGAGCTAAACAATCAACCAGCTGGATTATATCTTGTGAAATCAATATTAGGCACTAATGAAGTTATCCAAAAACTAGTCATAAATTAGGTAAAGGTAGATTTGGTTTTGTTTGAGATCCTCGGGAAATATTTCTCGGGGATTTTTTTATACTTTATCAGGAAATACATTATAATACTTTTGCAATACAAAATATTTTAGACATTATTGAATTTTCCATTTTTGTTTGTCTTTTATCCGTTCACCTGAAATATCGACATTGAAATTGGTAGTTGATTTAAGGCTTTTTAATA
>JFJP01001259.1_pt1 | contig 18426 bp, 15 predicted proteins | sample 431651 | NCBI WGS metagenome assembly JFJP01 (sample SAMN02602958, study PRJNA72255) | Microbial mat metagenome, whole genome shotgun sequencing project. | biome: fresh water; feature: sink hole; material: water; isolation source: purple microbial (photo- and chemosynthetic) mats found in...
AATACGGCTTAGATTACTTGTCTAAATTTCTTTTTACAGGTGTTAATCGTTTGGAAAACAATCTATTTTGCTTTTTGTCATGTACTTAAATCAAATTTATTAATTTCTGTATCCTCTTCAAAATCTTCCAAGTCGTCTTCGTCTTCATCTTCGTCTTCTTCGTCCCCGTCCTCATCTTCTTCATCTTGGTATAAATCATCAACATTGAAATTGTCTTCTATCCACAATTTAAACCTGCCAACAATTTCAGATATAATTATTTCATCGGGAATTGAATTGCTTTTTTCATTGTTATTTGAATAATCATTCTTTAAAATTTCTTGATCCTCTTGATTTAATGCATTAAAGTTATCTTCAAAGAATTGAATTAATACATTTTCGTATTCATTTGTGATAAGCAAATATTCCTCTCCACCAGAACCATATTGGGCTATTAAATCATCCCATCCATTATCATAATCGTCAGAAATTACAGGCGGAAGTTTTTTAAACTCTTTTTTTACTCTATAAAAAAGAATGGCCTCAACAGAGCTATATTCGTTTGGTAAATTGATTATAGAGTCGTAATCATCTTCTTCATCATAAACTCCTTCAAATAAAGCCTGTAAACTAAAATTGTAAGCAACCCATTCTTTGAATCTTTTTTCAATATATTTTAAAATGAGATTTTCATCACAATTGTGTGTATCACGTAGATTTTTTAGACTTAATTTCTCATTAACTCTTACATATGCTAGTGCAAATTTTCTTTTTTCTTGATTTGTTAAATTATTAAAATATCCTTTTAGAGTTGTTGAAAGAATAGTATCATTATAATTATAAATTAATTTTTCTTCATCTCCCGAAAATCCATATTCTAGAACAATATCGTACCAACCGTTTTTAAAACCACTCCAACCATAAGTTGGTTCTTTTTCATAAAACAGTCTTATTTGCTCAAATAAATTATTTTCGAAATCTTCAAAATATTTCATTTTTTACATTTTTTATTTTACAACTTTTACAAAGTGGCTTATTCAAATTATTTTATCTGCACAATATCCATCATCTTTTCATAAGAACTAACCGCTGCAAATTTTACTTCACAATTACTAATTGCTGCAAAGTGTTCTTCTGCACAATGGATTTTTAAGTTTTCAATTCCACGTTTTTCCATTTCTGAATCAGTACCTTTAGTTTCAGCAACAAAATAGATTTGTCTGACTTTGTCTTTATCAAACACAATTGCCCAATCTGGACTATATTTAGCTACTGGTGTTGTAATGTAAAATCCTTTTGGAAGTTTGGCATAAACCGTTACTTCTTCACTTGCTTCTAATGCACTTGCAAATTCTCTTTCTACTTTAGAATCGGAAATAAGATAATCGTAAATGTGTTTTTTTAGTATTTCTGTTTGACGTAATGATTCTTTAGAATTGGTAAAAACCGTTTTAGCATCATATCTATCTTCTGTTTTGTGATATACAATGTTATTGATGATTAAACTTGCTTTTGTTTCATTTATTTCTAATCAAATAAAATTGATTTGGATTTATCTTTTTAAGAATAGTTACTACAGTTGTTCTTTTTAAATTAGTTGCATTCACCATTTCGCCTATGATGTCATAAACAGTATTAGTATAAACATCTGTATCTAGTTTTTTAGTTGCACGACTTGTAACTTGTATGGCTTCGTTATTGTCAATTTTTTGTTTTGTTGTTTGTTCTAAAACACCTTCTTTAACTTCATAACTTCTGTCTGCAATATGTAAATCTTTATTGATTCTGTTTTTACTATCTTCTATAAGTTTATCTGTATCGAATTTTACTTCGTAGATAGATTTAATATTAATTCTATTCCAAAGTTCTTGAAAGGCTGCCTTATGGAAATTACTATTTACTGCAACCTCCACATTATTTCTGTCATTCTCAATATTGATGCCATCGCCTGTGTAAACTGATTTTAATAATTTGGTAATGTCTTCTCTAAAAGGCTCTAAGTTCTCAAGAAGTGGAACTTGATTACTTTCAATTTTTGCTTTTCCATCAGATGTTATTTTATCTTCATCATCAAGTATATCATTTTTGTATAAAAACTTGTTTAGCTTTTTGGAAACCTCTTCTGTTAAGCGAATACTTTGACCAAAAGCATCGGTAACTAATTTCCCAATAAAGAAATCTACTTCGGCTTTTTGTGGTCTATCTTTTAAGGTGGCGGAAATTTCCGACTGTAAACCTCTTGCAAATTCTTCATAACTTTCAGAAGCTATAACTGTTAATCTGTTTATTTCGTGAACTTGCTCACCAACAGTTTCAAAGTCTAAACGGTTTCCGTATTCATTCACACATAAACGCATACCACGTCCAACTTCTTGTCTTCTTCTTATAGTAGCATCGGAATGTTTTAATGCACAAATTTGAAATACATTAGGATTATCCCAACCTTCTTTTAAAGCTGAGTGAGAGAATATAAAACGTGTTGGTTCATCAAAACTCAACAAACGTTCTTTGTCTTTCATAATTAAATCGTAAGCCGAAATATCCTCTGAATCTTCTTTGCCACGTTTTACTGTTGGGTCAATCATTTTGTTTTTCTTGTCGATAGAGAAGTATCCATTATGTATTTTGTCGGCTGAATCTCTTTCTACATAGCTAAAATAGTTGTTTGGCATATATCCTTTATGCACATTGCTTGGATCACTTTCTTTTAGATATTCATTGTATTCTTGATGAAATAAATCTAAAAATTCACTTCGTAATTTATTGTATTCCTCTTCAAATATTTTGGCATATTCACCTTGAACCTCTTCGCCTGAATCGTTGTATTGTTTGTATTTTTCAACAGAATCAATAAAGAATAACGACAATACTTTTATTCCTTTATCGAATAATTGTTTTTCTTTTTTGAGGTGCGATTGTATGGTTTCTCGGATTTGGATTCTTCTAAAATCTTGTTCATAGAAATCGCCAATCACTTCACCTGCAAACAATTCTAAACCATTAATTACAATTTTATTATGATAACCGTCAATTTCTTGAATGACTTGATTTTTGTATTGTGGCATATTACCTGAAAGGTCAAATAAATTTGCTCCTTTAGATAGTTTTTGTCGAATACGTTTTGTTGCTCCACTTGCATTTCTTACTTCATATTCAACTGCTGCAACTGGTGCTTTGTCTTTGCTAACTACTATATTTTCTAAATACAAATATCCATTTGTTCCTGTTGTGCCTTTTAGGTTGATTCCTTTTACTTGTATTTTTTTTACTAGTTTTCTGTTATAAGCATCTAAAGCATCTAAACGGAATACTTTATTGTATTCTACTTTGTGAGTTGCTGAATAACGTAATGTAAACAACGGATTGAAATCTTGCATACTTTCCAATGTTCTTTCACCATCAACGGATTGTGGTTCGTCAATAATCAATATTGGATTGGTTTGAGCTAATATTTCAATTGGTTTTCTTGAACCAAATTGGTCAAGTTCCATTTTGATACGTCTTGCATCTTTTCCTGTGGCATTAAATGCTTGTGTATTAATAATCATTACACTAATACGACTATCTGAAGCAAAATTCTCAATATCTTGTGGACGAGAAGAATTATAAATAAATGGTGTTATTTTATGCTGGTATATTTCTTGAAAATGGTCTTGGGTTACTTCAAACGATTTGTAAACGCCTTCACGAATGGCAATGCTTGGTACAATAATGATGAACTTACTCCAACCAAATTCTTTGTTTAGTTCAAACATACTACGAATGTAGGTATAGGTTTTTCCTGTACCTGTTTCCATTTCGATAGTTAAGTTGTAACCAAGATTTAATCCTTTTGGTCTTTCTAATTGTGTGCTTTCTGGAATATCGTTTGCAAACTGAACTCTTTTAAGGTTTTCTAAAATTTGATTATCGGTAATTTGAATCGGTGTATTTCTATACCCAATATTTTCCATTACTTCTTCCTCTAATCCTGTTTTTAACTGACCTTGAGCCAACTGTTTGGCTTTTTTGATAATATCTTTTGAGCGTTCCAGAGTAAAGCGATTGGTTTTGATAGGTTGTCCTGCAAAACAATCGACTACTGCTTTTACGGCATCTATTTGAAATTGTTGTTCTTTGAATTGTAACTTCATACTTATTTATTTTCTTGATTTAAGTATGCTTGTTCTGGATGGTTTATCATTTCGGGATATAAATAATAAAGTTGTTTATCTTTAATCATATCACTCAAATATTTTCTTTTAATATAATCATCGCCTTTGCTTAGATATTTTGCTATTTCTATTGCTTTCATTGTTTTAAAAGTACACAAATCTTTAATGATATTCTTTACTTTTTCAACATCGTGTTCTCTATCTTTTATTTGTTCTATTCTATCTAATAAATCTTGAGGTGGTGTACTTAAATCTTGAGGTGGTGTACTTAATGGTTCAACTGGCGTACTTAAATGTTGAGCTGGTGTACTTAAATGTTGAGCTGGTGTAATTAATGTTGTTGTTACTGTTTGCAATATTTTACCCCCAATATAATAAGTTGCTTTTCCTTTACCTTTTGGAGTAAATAAATTATATGATTTTAATGTTCTTAATTCATTACTTGCTTTAAGTGTATCGCAATCTGTCATTTGACGATAGGTTTGGTTATCAATTGCTCCAACCTCTCTAACAAAAATTAACGCTTGTTTCTGACCATCTGATAACTCCAAATGACTAAAATTTTGTAACCAAATTAAATCCTTTTCGTCTAAAAAATGATGCAATAATAATCTGGAAACAAAATGATTGCTATTTCTATCAGAATCAAAAGTTGGTGGTGCTAAATGTGCTTGTACCATTAATTTCCGCATAGCACGGATGCCTGAACCTTTTGTTTCAGCAAGATTTGTTTCATGAAAAACGGCTGCTATAAAAGGATTTCTTGTTTCGCTACCAGGTTCACCAAGTCTTTCTTCTGATTTTAATGAATAACCTGGGTTTATTATTTCTATACGATTATCATATCTAATGACTTGAATTGGTCTATGCTCTCTATATGATCTATGCATTACTGCATTAACGATGGCTTCTCTTAATGCTTTAGTTGGCAAGCCAGTTGAAGTTGCTTGCAAACCATCTTCGGGTAAAAGAAAACCTTTTGGCAAATCTGCATTAATAGCATCCATAATTCTATATATCAATGTAAGCAACGGGCCACGCATATCAATAGTAGTAAAACGATTGTCTGGATCTTCTACCCAAACATTTCCCGGCACTCTTACATAATCTATACGAAGCATCGGATAAAAAGCCCGCAAAGCTTTAGAATGACCAAACAAAACCAAACCTGCTAAATTAAGTTCGGTTTTATTTTGTTTATTCAAACAACCTAATGCTTCTAAAAGTTCTACATCATTATAACTTAGCTCTTCGGCAACAGGATTTACACGTTCTCTTAATGTTCGGTATTTGTTGAGTGCTGTTTCGTCTATATCGTTTATACTTGACCCTTTAATTATGGATTGGTCATAACTCGTGGCATCAGTATAAAAAATACGCATATCATCTTCCGTGCAATGTTGGTCTGTGGGACCAATGCGTCTGAAAGCACCTTGCGGAAGACCATCACTTTTAAAATAAACAGGTTTTTGATTGGAAGCTAATTCTGCAACATGTATTTTTATTACCGTATCGCCATGAATTCTTTCTACTGTTACCTTTGGACGAACAGGAATATTAAACATTGAGCTGCATTGGGAAACAAAATCGCGTTGAAATTTATCAGGGTCTGCAATGTGAACGGTTTTGTATTGCGGGAAAAGAGCTGTTTTGTCCTCGGCTATACCCAAAATAATATAACCGCCACCCAAACCAGGTTCATTAGAAAAGGAACAAACGGTTTCCATAACAGAATGAGAACTTTCATGTCCTCCTTTTGCTTCAATCCAATCGCATTCGTCTTGTTGGTTTAATAATTGAAAAAGTTCTAGTGCAGTATATTCGCTCATGGTTAAATTACTTTCATTTCTGAATCAGGGCTTAACTGTTTCAGTAATTGTTTTACGTTTTCTTTTGATGAATTATTTATCAATCGTGATTTCATTATATTATTTTTTCTTGTTCATATAATACAAAAGCATATCTATGTATGGATAAAATCTTTGGTCATTATTAAACTGTTGTATTTTTAATTGTACTCTTGCCAATGGCACTACATTTAACACTTTAAATAATCGAGTTTGTAATTTTTTTCGTTCTTCAACTAAAAATGAAACGTTTAAATTTAGCGTTCGTATAGTTTCTAATGCTCTTTTTTCAACTACTCCTAGCGTAGATTCATTTGTTATAAATTCTTTATAAGAGTTGTAAACGAAGCTATTAGGTATTATTTCTCCATTAGTATTGTATTTAAAATAAGAACTACAATTTGTATCTTGAATAAATGGATGGATTAATTTATCTCCTTTCGCATTACCACAATATTGATGTTTTTCAGTTTGACCATCAGAATAACTACAACAAGCAAAAATATTATTGTATTCCATCTGTAAAGTAGCATTCCCATTTGGTCCATTTTGAGGAACTAAATGTTCATTGTGGCAGTTACTATTGTTATTTTGTTTAAATTTATTTACCCTTTGTTGGCAATAACAGCAAATGTGTTTCTGTTCAGCTCGTAACGATTCATTTAGTTCTTTTTTACCCGTAAAAGAATTATAAATTAATGCTTCATTTCTGCTATTTTTATCAGCTATCCAATCAGACATAATTTGAAGAGCTGCTCCTTTTTGAATATATCTCATAACATATTATTCAAAAAAGTTCAACATAATATCAGCTCTTTGCAACTCGGCGTGGTTTTCTCCCAATTTTTGTTCTAGTTTTTGTCTTAAACCTATTGCTTCTTGTGATTTTCCTTTCTCATTTTCTATCAAAATAAAATAATTATCAATATCATTTTGAAGTTCATCGTCCATTGGTTCGGTATCCATCTCTTTCAAAATAGCATTAGCATCTCTACCAAATTGATTTTGGAATTGATACAATTTGTTTTCTGAAATATTAAATAATGCTCCTTCTTTTAAAGAACCAATTACCAATGGTGCGTGAGTGGTAACAATAAATTGAAGGTTTGGAAAAGCTCTTCTTAAATCGGCAATAATTTTCTTTTGCCAAGTTGGATGTAAATGCAAATCTATTTCATCTATCAAAACAACTCCTTCTGTTTGTTTTGCAGCATCTAAACCTAAATAAGGATTTAATAAACAACAACGGAAAGCAATTTCCATAACTAAAGATAATGTAGTTCGTACACCATCTGAAAGAGAGAAAAATGGAATTAACTCATTAGCAGATTTTACATCAATAAGTAACTTATCATAACTAACATCGTAGTATATTTTTTCACAATCTTCTATACATTCTTCAACTGCTCTTTTCACAACTGCTAATTGAATTGATTTTTCTTGATGTTGCAATTCAGATAATGTTTCTGTTTTGAATAGTTCTAAAAAGAATTTAATGTTCGTTAACTGATCCATTGCATTGTAATAACCTCTCAAACGGCTACCTTTTGCTGTAACACCAACATCTTTTTTTTCTTTTTTGAAACGGTCTGTCGAATAATAAGCAATTAATGGTAATGGTTTATCCTCGTTTTTACGAATTATTTTTTGCAAATTATTAGAAATTTTAGAAATTTCTTTTGCTTGAATTTTAGTTGTGCTTCCTCTGTGTTTTTCTAAAACTCTTTTCCATTCAACTGAACAGCTGTCTTTGCTTGTGCATAATTCACTATCAATTTCTGCAAATGCGTGAATAATAGTTGGGTATTGAGTTTCGAGATTATGTAATCTTACATTTTCAGGTAAAATACTTGGGCTTGAAATTTTATCTTTAATCTTATCTAATTCTAAAAATAAAGAACCGATAGCAATTTTAGATGCTTCAAGCAAAGTTGATTTACCTGTACCGTTGATACCCACAACAATATTAAAATTAGGATGAAAATCTACCTCAAGAGTTTCAAATCCTTTAAAATTTTCGATATGTAATTTAGTTAGTTTCATGACCTGTTAATTTATATCACTTTCATTTCCGATTCAGGGCTTAACTGTTTCAGTAATTGTTTTACGTTTTCTTTGGCGGTGTCGTCTTTGAATGATTTATCTCTAAAGACTATTCGTAATGGTTTTAGAGTAGCTATTTCTTTGGCAAAAGCTTCATCAATCCCTTCGTCAAAACAACATAATAAAGCATCATCGGCAACTTTGAACACTTCTTTGTTGGCTATTTTAGTTTTCTCTATTTTTAGTGATAATGGCAAACCCCAATCTAACATAATTTGTGCTACCAAATCGTCTGAATTTCTATCAGGTTTGATGTTGTCTGACAATAAATCTAATTGTCCTTGTTCATATTGATTTGGTGTATAATACACATCTTGCATATTGCTGCTGTCTAATTTATAGACTCTGAAACCTCTGTCTAAATTATCAATAGAAAATTGTAAAGCATTAATTTCGGATAGTAATAATTCAATTTTTTCTTCGTCTTTTATTAAATCGTTTTTGGCTTCATTACTTTTTAATAATTCTTGCTTTTGTTTAATTAAAGCTTTTTGATTATCAATAATTGAATTACCAGCTCTTCTTATTCTTTCTTTACCAATTTCGCATATACTTTCATAGCCTGCTTTGAACGCTTCGCTTTTTTCGTCGGTTCTTTCAGGTACTTGAACCATTATATATCTTCGTTTTTCATTATCTTCTGAATTCAATTGCATTACAGAATGGGCTGTTGTGGCGGAACCTGAAAAGAAGTCTAGTATGACGTCGTTATTTGTCGTTTGTGCAATTTTTGATAAATATTTAATTAAACCAATTGGTTTTGCAAAATCAAAAGGAATTTCTAATTCTTGTAATTCTTTGGAACTATGTCTATTTTCAAATTTAGAGATAAAATCATTAGGTTGTTGTCCGTCTTCTTCTCTGTCTTTCAACCAAATTTTTGTATTAACATTCCATTTTGAGAAATTACCATCCGAATCAACTAATACGTTATTATTTGATTCGTTAAAAACAACATTACCTTTTTTAAATTCTTCAATATATTTTGGAAAAGTCCAACGCCAAACACCATCTTTTTTTGATTTAGGTGCTATTTTGGACCCTTCTATTTTTTCATCAGGAAAGTAATTACCCGGAGGAATTATTAAACTTCCATCAGGTGCTTGAATATAATATCTTTGATTTACACACCCTCTCATTGGATCTAATGAAGATTGAAACAAGCCCATTGCTCTATATTTTTCCCCTTTTTTTTCTCCTTGAACTTCGGTTTTAGTATAAACCTTTTTAATAAGAGCCTCATCCATCTCATCCCTAAATCCTAAAGCAACATCAATGCTTTTAGACATTACAACTATATATTCAATATTTGGTGAAAAAAATTTCCCTTTATTACCACCCGATTTTGCAAGTCTTCCAACAATAGAAATTCGGTTTGTTTCACCAAAAATACTATCTGATAATTGTATTAGATTTGACAATTCATTTTGACCAATCGAAATAAAAATCACACCATCATCGGTCAAAAGGTTTCTGGCTAATTTTAATCGTGGGTACATCATTGTGAGCCAATCAGAGTGGTAACGTCCTGAAGTATCTGGGTTCGCAACTAAACGGTTGTTGTATTCGTCTTTTAGTCCGGCTTCTTCTTGGTATTCGTCTGTATCTTGTGTGAAATTGTCTTTATATACAAAGTCTTTCCCTGTGTTGTACGGAGGATCGATGTATATCATTTTAATTTTTCCCAAATAACTTTCTTGCAATAGCTTTAAAACTTCGAGGTTGTCGCCTTCAATGTATAGGTTTTGGGTGTTGTCAAAATCTACACTTTCTTCACGAACTGGACGTAAGGTTTTGTTTATTGGTAAATTGGCAGTTACAATCGCTTCACGTTTTCCTGGCCATTCTAGTCTATAGCGTTCTTTGTTGCCTTCTACTATGTCTTTGGATAATTCTTGCTTTAATTGTTCAAAATCAATGGATAAACCATTGGCAGATTCTGTAACGCAATTTGGAAACAGAGTTCTTATTTTTTCTATGTTTTGGCTTACCAAGTCTGGTGAAGTCATATCGAGTTTGTCGGTCATGTAAAATGTAATTATAAAATACAGTAATCTCCAAAAATAATAAAATTTAACTAATTTTTTCTAGTTTTTGTTTTCATTTATTTAATCTTTGTATAAACCCCATATTCAGGTTGTTGTAAGTAATTGCCTAAATATTTGCTAAGAAAGCTTCCCACCGTTCTTTCGGCTATTTTGAAGTTCGCCCCTAATTCAACTGCTTCTTTTCGCGTGAAGTGATTTGGTAACGCATCAAAAAATAGTTTTTTGTTTTGTCCTTTTTTGAAAGGTTCATTTTCTTTGTCATCTTGTTTTGGTAGGTTCTCGAACATTAGAATATTGTGTTTTAAATAGACTTCAATCAGTTGCAATGCTGTTTCAAAATCTTCGTCTAAACATTGAATGTCTGTTGCTTGTTCTTGGGCTTGGAATTTGCGAATGCTTGTAAAAATCATACACATTCTATACAAAACCAATCCTAACCGTTTTACAATACTTTGGGCATCTTCGGAAACAAAGGCACTGATTTGGCTTAAATACTCGCTGAATGTTGGGTTGAATTTGTCCCATTGTTCTTTGGTTAAATGTATTTTGGTTTTACCACTATCGAGATACAAAACCATTTCATACACCACGTTTGATAACTTGGCAAAATGGTCGGTTAAATTTACTCTGTTGCCATACGGAGAAGGGTCAATCCATTTACTGTTGGTTTTGAAAACATAGAATACAAAACGACTAAATAAACCATCTTCGGCAGATGCAATGATTTTTTTAACCTGTTGAGGTGTTCCCGAAAGTGCTACTGCTAAACGTGGATTGTTAATTTCGAAATACTCATTATTGGTTTTTCGTGAAATGGATATTTTTTCGCTATGAAATGCTTTTCGTAACAAATCAGAATAAGAACCCCAATCGTTTTTGAATACTTGTCCTAACGTATCGGCTTCGGTTTCGCATATAATACCTGTACCGTCATTTTGTTGCAAGTGTTGGATAATTTTTGCATTGCTGGTATTAGCAGGAATGAATACTACTTTGAATGGTGGTTCTTCGGGAATTTCTTCTTGTGTATTGTCGTCTTTCTTTTGGAAACGTTGCGCTTTTTTGTAAGCTACCATTTTGAGGTCGTATTCTTTTTTTTGCTCTCTTGAATTTTTGAGGACTTCTTCGTGGTATTTGTCGGCTAACTCTTTAGAAGATTGTAACGCACCTTTACCTGATGCAGCAGGAGCAAGAATGAAAGAAAACAAATGAGGATATACGGTTCTGCCACCATATTCACCAGTAACATTTGGTAAACAACCCGATAAAATTGCTAAAGCACCTGTTAGAAACGTATCTCTTTCTCTTTGTTCGGAGAATGCTTCTGCACCCTGTTTAAGAATAGGAGGTAAGTTGTTGTAAACCGATTGCGGAATTATAGGTGTGTTTAGTAAATAGTTTTCGTCGTCTATTGGTTCTTTTTTTGCTTTACTACTACTTGTTTTTTGTTGTGTAGGTTTACGGTTGGCAAAGTCGGCAAACTTGGCAAAATCTGCCGACTGATTTTTATAAGCACTTTGAACCGATGCTTTGATTTCTTTTTCATCTAAATCAAAATTGGTAGTACAATAGTCTAGCGTGTCGGCTTCGTAAATCCCGAAACGATTGGCATTGGACGCAAATAGATGAATGAAATTGTTTCTGTTTCCGTTCTGATATTGTTCTTTTTGCTCTGTAAATTTTAGGCATTTGTCTAATAAAGTATCGGTTGCTTCAAAAGTAGTTGTTTCAACTTTTTGCACTTTGGGAAGTGGTGTAACTTCTTCTTTAACTTCAAATAGTGTTGCATCCTCTTTTATATATGTTTCTGGATCATAAGAAACAAAACACAATCGGGTAATGTCTTTGCATTTTGCATCAAAATCATAACCTGATAGGTCTTTATAAAAATTTGCCACTTGATTGTATGCGGTAGTGTGTTGTGTTGCATTGGAGTTGATTTTAATGAATACTTTTATTCCTTCGCCACTTGGACTAATAAACGATGCGAACGTGTATTTGCAGTCGTTTATTAGCTTTACCAATGTGTAGAGTTCTGTAACTGGAATGTGGTCGAAGTCTAATCCGATTATTTGAGAATAGGTGTTGAGGTTGGCTTTGGTTCTACTTGTTCCAAACGTGCCGGACATTGTAAAACCATTTAAGGTGCTTTTGATTTCATCGGCTGTTTTCTCATCTCCTTTGTGTAATGCGTATCGAATAGAATTTACTTCACTTTGGTATTTATCAGATTTAATTTCTTGAAGAACATCTATAAGGTTTCTTTCTCCCAAGTTGTATTTGAATTCTTTATAAACACTTACCATCAGCTGTTTGTTTACTACTTCACTCATTTTTTCTTAGGTTTATAGTTTTCGTTAAGTAGGTTTTGAATGTCTTTTAGGCGATAGTATATTTTATTACCTAACTGACAATAGCCGATAAATCCGCTGTCTCTCCAACTTTGCGCTAATCGCTTGCTTATGTTCATAATTTTCATAAACTCTTGATTGTCGCAGAATAAGTCGTCTGGGTTCAATTGCTGTTTCTTTTTGAGAATAATAGTAATCTCTTTTAAATGCTCTTGAATTTCTTGGAACATTTTTTCTGAAGGTTCGTAGAATGGCATCGCTTACTTTCTTTTGTGAGTTAGTAAATAGTTGGCTGCCATTGTCTCGATTTCATCGGTTGAGGTTTGACGATTGCGCTGTAACCACTCGTCTAATTCGGCACGATTGAAATAGAGTTTTTTACCTTGAGGACAGAAATGTGGAATTGATTTCTGACTGGTCAATTTGTAGAGGTGTGATGCGCTTATGTCTAAATAGTTGCAGGCATCGTTGAAGTTTAGGACTTCTTTCATTAGGAGATTTTGTTCTCCAATTCTTTGCTCCAATTTTTCGAGCTTTTCTAAAATTAAAATTTCGTTACTCATTGCGTTACGTTTTTAATGGTTTAACAATCATTTCTGAGGGCTAAATTCCTGCGTAACGCTATGGTAAATAGTAAGTTAGTAATGTCTTACTACTATATCTTACTCATCTTACTGTTTTTATTTATAGTTGTTTAATTATTTCATCAATATTGTCTTGTTCTTTAGGAAACTTGTTATTGTTTTTATACAGATTATTTCGTTTTAAAAGCGTTCCTTTTTTAGAGTAAAACAAATTGGATTGTTCTATTGAAGTAGGATTGAAATTACTGAAATAATGTTCTAGTTTTGAAATTATATAACTGAACTGCGTTGTTTCGCATTCTAAATGTATTTGTGGAGCACCGAGTTTTAAGTCTAGACTTGTTAATACACTTACTAAATTTTCAACAGAGGTATGGTCTTCGTTTAAAAGTTCAATGTTTCTATTTAATGCTTGTATAACCGATTTTAATTTGGTTGTATTTCCGTTAAAGCCAAATGATAAACGAGTGTTTTTTTCAAATTTGTAATTGTCTATGCCTAAAAGGATGTTGTTTACCGTTTGGAATTCAGGAGTTGTTTTATCAATAGCTGTTTCTGGAATAGGTAGTAGCAGTAGTTCTCCATAAAGTTCGTTTTTTGTGGAAGGTAAATCGGCAAGGTATTGTGGATATAGTAATTCCGTTTCTTTAAGAAAGCGGATTGTGTTGGCAATAAGTTGAGGTATAACATACTCTTTTAGCTCCGTTTTTTTAAAATGTTGTTGGTCTGTTCCAATGCAGAATAATAAATCTTTACAAGACTTTACAACGTTTTGTATGATCTCTTTTTTTTGAATTTCGTCAATGTCTTTGTTCATCGATTTAAAAACTCTGTCGGTCAATCGTGTTGCTTCGTTGAATAAAAGAAAATGATAAAACTTTTGTGTTGTAGTTATGGGTTCTGCCAAAGTTACTTCTACTAATGGATGCAGTATTTCGTGACTTTTATCAGTGTTTGGTTGCGCCATATAGATTTCTAACCCATCTTCTTTGAATAAGTTGGGTTTGTCCTTGTGAAGCTCTTTTAATGCTTTGTAATACTCGTTAATAGTTGGAGTAGGTTTGATAAAGTTTGTTGATAGATTTTGTCTGTAAAATTTATCATTTATTGCATTACTTGCCCAGGGTTTTAATTCACCGTAAACAATGCTTTTAAAAATAGTTAGTTCCATATTAGAAATCGAGTTTAATTCTGTTAGCAGCTTCCATTTTCTTTTCGTCAATTATTTTGGCATATACTTGCGTGGTTCTGATGTCTTTATGACCTAGTAATTTTGAAACTGTAAATATATCAGTTCCTAGCGTGAGTTGCAAAGTTGCATAAGTATGACGAGCACAATGGAAGGTTATTGTTTTACTTATTCCAGCTTTCATAACCCATTGTTGTAATTTTAGATTGTGCCACGCACTGTATTTTAATCCTTTGAAAACTCTTTCTTCGGGTTCTCCGATTTCTTTTAATAAATCACGAGCTTGGTCTGACATTGGCAATGTTTCTGCTCCTTTGGTTTTCTTTTGTCTGAAACGAATATACCAACCGTAATCATTTGAGTGCTGCACTTCTGACCAAACTAGCTTGTTTATATCTGACCATCGCAAACCTGTCAAGCAACTGAAGACAAATGCTGTTTTTAGGATTGGAATTTCACATTCGTGTTTGAGTATGCTTTGTAATTCTTCAAGTGTTAGAAACTCTCTTTCGCTGTCGCCTTGTGGTTAACGGCTTGTTTTAAAGCCGCTCTAAATTTGTTGAAATAGGAGTGTGCCGAATTATCAGAAAGGTTTTTATTACTTGGTGTCTTTGCTGTTTTGGTTAAGTAGTCTTTGAAGCCTTCCACAAACTTTCTATCCAATTGCCCGAAGGAAATATCTTTAGGACAAAATTTTCTTAAATGCTTAATAGTGCTATCCCAGTTGTCATAATTGCCTTTACTTTCCATTCTCATTTCGGCTAATGTTTCCATATAGATAATGAAGAAGCCTTTTAACTTCTCCTGGTCGTTGAAACCATACATTCCATTTTGAATTTCTAAATGTCTTTTGGAACGTACACTTTCCGCTAATGAAAGGATTTTTTTGTTTTCGTCTTTTTGAGCTTGTGTTAACTTTCCTTTTTCGGGTTCTGGGATGAGGTATAAACCTAAATACTCATATTCTCGTTTACCATTTTTATAGTAATCAAGATACAAGCTAATTTTGTTTGCTTTCTGTCTTTGTCTCAATGTAACTTTCATAAGCGTAAATTTTATTTATCAGAGGTCGCTTATGCAATCGCCTTTTTTTAAATGGATTTGCAAAAGCAAATTTGTTTTAGTGGCGATGTCATAATACCATCAATTAAAAAGTTTATCTATCTGTGTGCGTTGAATTATTTTCTTTCTCCCAAACTTGTGAATTTGTAGTTCTCCACGTTTTATCATTCTATTGATTGTCCATCGACTAACGCCAATTAGTTCTGCTGCATCCTGAACGGATAAAAAGTTTTTGGATGTAAGAGAGTTGGAGTTTGCAGATTGCAAGGTTGGCAAACTTTGCATTGTTAGCTTTTGCTCAACTAATGAGTTTTGAATTTTGTCTTCCTTTACTTTTTGCTTGTAGTGTCTGGAATTACAAGTATGTCCACAATATCTGGTTAAAGTGGTTTTAGCTATAAAAGCCTTACCACAATAAGAACAGGTTTTCGGAATTGCTATATTGCTACTCATAATATGTTGCGTTGTGTTGCATAATGTAGCGAAGTGTAGCAATATGTAGCATCATTTCGCCAAGATTGTTGCCTTTGAATTTGGGCAACAAAATCTATCATTGGGCAACAATAGAACAACAAATATAACGAATAAAAGGTTATCGGGCAACAAATAAAAGAAGAATATTTGTTATAAAGTCAACAAAAATAGGTAGTTAACAAATAAGAGAATAATTATTACTTTCCGATACAAAAGTTAGCAAAGATATTTCCTAACAATTCATCATTGGTCACTTGCCCAGTAATCATCCCAAAATGGTACAAAGCCTCGCGAATGTCAATCGCCATCAAGTCACTCGATAAATGGGTCTGCAATCCATATTTCACTTTTTGAATTTCTTCCAAGGCTTTCAACAAAGAATCATAATGACGTGTATTGGTAACTATGGTTTCGTTATTGCGCAAAGCACCAGTATTGACAAAAGATAATAATTGATTTTTGAGTTCGTCAACGCCAATGTTCTGTTTAGCAGAAATAGTTTCAGGTTTCAGGTTTAAAGTTTCAAATTGTTGTTGAATGTTTAAAATTTCTTCCTCCGATAACAAATCTATTTTATTGATAACAACAATAAGTGGCTTTAAAGGGTATTTGTTTTTTACTTTTTCTATTTCGGTAATGTATTCCGAACCTGAAACCTGAAACTTTAAACTTTCAAACAAATACAAAACCACTTGAGCCTGCTCTATTTTTTCAAAAGTTTTGCGAATGCCAATGCTTTCGATATGGTCTTCGGTTTCTCGAATTCCAGCCGTATCAATAAATCGAAAACCAATGCCACCAATGACCAATTCATCTTCAATGGTGTCCCGAGTGGTTCCAGCAATATGAGAAACGATAGCACGTTCTTCGTTCAATAAAGCATTCAAAAGCGTTGATTTTCCAACGTTGGGTTCGCCCACAATGGCAACCGGAATTCCGTTTTTTATTACGTTACCAATGGCAAACGAATCGATTAATCGTTTTAAAACCAACTGAATTCTATTCAATAATTCGTGAAATTGAGTTCGGTCGGCAAATTCCACATCTTCTTCGGCAAAGTCCAATTCGAGTTCAATCAGTGAGGCAAAATTCAAAAGTTCTTCCCTAAGTTTGGCAATTTCGTTCGAAAAACCACCACGCATTTGTTGCATTGCAATTTGGTGGCTGGCCTCATTGTCCGACGAAATCAAATCGGCTACGGCTTCGGCTTGTGACAAATCGAGTTTGCCGTTCAAAAAAGCCCTCAGGGTAAATTCGCCAGGATTGGCCATTCGACAACCCTTTCGAAGTAATAATTGTATAATTTGCTGCTGAATATAAGTCGAACCGTGACAGGAAATCTCGATGGTATTTTCGCCAGTGTAGGAATGAGGCCCTTTGAAAATGGAAACCAACACTTCGTCCAAAGTCTTTTGATTGTCAATAATATGACCCAAATGCAAGGTATGCGATTTTTGTTGGGTCAAATCCTTTCCCTTGATGGACTGAAAAACTGTGTTTCCAATCGTAATAGCTTGGTCGCCAGAAACTCTAATAATAGCAATAGCTCCTGATCCTGAAGGCGTAGCAAGAGCAACGATAGCATCGTGATGTATCATATTTTTTTTCTAAGTTGCAAAGGTACTAAATCTTCATAAGTTTCTATTTTAAAATAGTTGAAAGACTTTTTTGATGTCAACTTAATCTTCTCAATCCCTATATTTGCATATTATTCAAAAAAAAATGGAAGCATACAAGTCAAGAAACATACAATATTCACAGGAATTATCCAAAACAAAAACCAAATACAACACCATCAGTTTGCTCCGATTGGGGAGTGTTGTCCTTTTTTTAGTTTTTGGTTTCTATCACATTAAGGAGCGCCACTATTTATTTTTGTTTCTTTCCATTTTCTTTTTGATAGCCTTTATCGTCTTGATGCGTTGGCATACGCAACTGCTTTTTCAAATAAAAATTAAAGAAGCACTCATTTCTATCAACACTGATGAAATAGATTATTTAGAAAACAACAAACTTCCTTTTGAAAACGGGGAGGAATTTATTGATTTTCATCATCCGTACGCTTATGATTTGGATATATTTGGAAATCATTCTTTGTTTCAAAATTTCAACAGAACAGCCACTTTTATTGGCAAAAAAACATTAGCAAATCAATGTCTGACGCTATTGTCCAACGAACAAATCATTGATAATCAACAAGCTATAAAGGAGTTGACCGAAAAACTAAATTGGCGACAAGATTTTTTGGCTTTGGCCAAAGTAAGTCAGGATACTAAACAAGCTTATGAATCGCTACTGAAATGGACTAAATTCAACAGCACACCCTTATCGAAAATGAGTGTGTGGATTTCGATACTTTCGCCAATACTTTTTTTAGTATTTGCAATGTTATATTGGTTTACTTCAAATGCAGTTTTTCTAAAAGTATTGAGTTTTATTTTTGTATTTAATCTCGGTTTTTTAGGCCAATTTATGAAAAGAATTCAACTCGAAATGGCTCATTCTTCCAATATCGACAAACTCATTTCGCAATATGGATTGTTACTTCAAAAAATTGAAAAGGAAGATTTTAAGGCTGAGAAACTAATTCTTTTGCAAAAGCAGTTGATTTATGAAAATGAAAATGCAAGTGTAC
>JFJP01038338.1_pt1 | contig 18426 bp, 12 predicted proteins | sample 431651 | NCBI WGS metagenome assembly JFJP01 (sample SAMN02602958, study PRJNA72255) | Microbial mat metagenome, whole genome shotgun sequencing project. | biome: fresh water; feature: sink hole; material: water; isolation source: purple microbial (photo- and chemosynthetic) mats found in...
CTCAGGGATTGTATAGTTAGTCAGTTTTACCAATTGTCCCGGTTTAATTACAGAAATGTATTTTTCAGGAAGCTGGACTTCCATATACATAACCTGATAATCCATTATTTTGGCAATTGTTTTGCCTGCCTCAATCTGAGTTGTCTGTGTATAATAGGGGAGATCCACTATAACTCCGTCGATAGGTGCAACAATTCTTGTTTTCTCAAGCTGCAGTTTTGCATTTTCGACAGTCGTTTTTGCATTTGCGTAGTTAATACTTGCTGTCTTAAGCTCTTTGAGAGTTACGCCGCCTTTTTCATACAGCGACTCTTGTTTCTTAAGCTCACTTTCTGTAAGTTCAAGATTAAGCTCATTTGTTTCGAGTTTGATTGAATTTATGTATTCCTTATCCTCGAGTCTTGCTATGAGCGATCCTGCTTTTATCCTGTCGCCAAGCTGCCATTGCCTTCCTGTCTGTGGATTTTTTTCAAGGAAATAGTATGCTGTGATTTTTGATTTAAGTTCAATTTCTCCTTTCGGAAATGCTGTCCCTGTTGTGTTTATGAATTCTTCAATAGGGCGGAATTTAATATCCTCTATTGATACCGGAATCTCTACATCGGCTGTAAGACTCTGGTCCTGGTTCCGGCAGGCAGTGAATGCCAGCAGGGCAACTGCAAAAATGAAAATGCTTTTTTTCATGGTATTAATATGTTTATATTATTCTTTTATTGTCATAACGGGTGAAACAGGAACTTTCTTCTCAAAGTCGTAAAGGGTCTGAATTTTGAGATTAAGAAGCTCGAGTTTATATGAAATCAGTGAATTGGTATAACTTAACTGCTTCTCTGACAGCTGATTCTGATAAATATTTAAGTCCATTCCGGTGAGATCTCCATTTTTATATTTTTCAAGGTTAAGATCATAAGTAAGCTGAGCATTTTTGACAGACTGTTTTGCAATCTCAATCTGGTTCTGAAGGTTGAGCATGTTGCGATATACTTTTCTTACGCCAAGAATTATATCGTTCTGTTCTTCCTCGAGTCCGATATTCGCAGTTTCAATCGATGCTTCAGTTGCCTTTATGCGTGCCTTCCTTTCTCCCCAGTCCCACAATGGCACAACAAGTGAAAGTGATACTGTCTCATTGTCGGTAGGACTGGCATACACATCTTTAAATTTCTCGTTATCGCCGAAGAGACCGAGTGATAAGCCAAGTGATCCCCTGAACTCATTAAGCGATTTGGTTTGTATGAGGTCAAATTCGGAGGTTTCTATTGTTATCTTCCTCTGCCTTAGTTCCATCCTGTTGGCAAGTCCCTGATCTATTGCGAATGAGATATTTACGGCCACAGTATCAACAGCTATGTTTGGCATAACAATAACATCATCATAAAGGCTCATTCCTATAAGAAGCTTGAAATCATCTTTTGCGTTTTCGAGTGCAACCTGTTTGTTCTCAAAATCTGATTTTGACGATGCCAGGTTAAGCTCTGCCTGAAACATTTCCTCACGTGCCGAGATTCCTGCATCAACCTTGTTCTTTGATACTTCATAACTCTTCTGCATGTTTTGGTATGCCTGATTAGAAATATCAAGACTCTGCTGCTGCTGATATACATAATAAAATGCCTGCGTTACCTGCCTTTCAAGTGCCAGCAGTTGAATTGCATAGTTCAGCTGAGTGTTTTCGAGTGCCAGCTGAAGTTCCTTAAGTTGCAGCTTTGTGCGATTATAAGTAAAAATCGGTTGTTCCAGGTTAAGAGAAAGATTATTGCTGAAACCCTTTGTTGTTGTACCGCTGTACTCACTATATGAATCCTTGTAGCCAAAACGGTTTGTGAGAGAGACTTTGGCATCGGTGAGAACAATGGGCTGTGAAACTGTAAACAGACCATAACTTTCAGTAGTTGTTCTTGAGTTCCATTTTGAAATAAGATCGTTGAATTCCCTGCTCTGGGTATATCCAATCGGATTAAGTGTCAGCGAAAAATTTGATTTCAATGCTGCATTCTGCGCATTCAGATTCTCCTGACTTCTGATAAGGCTCAAACGAGTCTTTTTCATCGTCGGACTGTTTGTCTCTGCTATCCCCAGCGCCTGCTCAAGAGTCAGTCCCTGCTGAGCAAAAGAACTTAAGGTGCACGACGTTATTAAGAGCAACACAAATAATCTGAGTCTTAATTTCCCGTTAAACATTCTTTTCATCATTATATTCTTTAAAATCAATAAATAAACTCGAAATAGTAAACCCCCAATTCCTGCTCCAATCCAAAACCCCCAAACCCCCCACGTGGGGCTTTATGCTTTCACTGTGCCCTGAGCTCTGAGCTCTGTGCCCTCTGCCCTCTGCCATTAGTTCTGCTTCACCCACTTAATCGCATCCCCTATAACTGTTCTACCTGTTGACTGATTTGAAAGAACAACTTTTGCAGTATCTGCCGACAGGTAAAATCTTCCCAGGTTATTCCATTCTCCATCAGCACTTTCGTAGTCGAGTGTTATATCTTCAACACCCTGGTCGTGGTAAATTTTATAATGCATATCCTTATATGGACTTTCGGGCGCCTGAGCCTGAGCTCCCTGTCCCGGTTGTCCTCCGGGTCCTCCGGGAGCCCTTTGGCCTGCAGGTCCTCCAACTCTCATGGTGCCCCTTCCTGTTACTTTACCTACATAGCAGTATACATCGTAATAGCCTGGCTCTTTTATAATTGTGCTCCATGTTATTGTCTTGTCGCCGGTTCCGGATCTCGTGTAAACAGCAGATCTGATGTATTTCCCATAATATGTTGTGAGAACAACAGGCTGCCAGTATTCAGGAATATTCCACTGACTGACCTGTAAATATGAATCACCGGTTTTATTCACAATCCCCAGAAGCTTTTTAAGCGGACTGACCGAGTTTTGCCTGCTGTAGCTGAAGCCCGGATCTTCATTATCCACAATTATTTCTGAAGGATCAGAATACTCGGGTATTTTTTCCAGAATCTCTTCGCCGACAAACTCTTTGATATTCCCTTTCACCTTAACTACTTCATTAATAGGCAAATTAATCTCCCCGGGAATGTTCTTCGCGAAGAGAGTGTTTATCATTATGGCTCTGGGCAAACCATCAAGTACAACCCCGATTTTCTTAGCTTCACCCGGCCCCAAAAGAACTATTTTAGAAATGTCCGAAGCGGCCATTCCCCTTCCCTGCATGGCTATTGCTATGTTTCCTCCGCCTCCCTGACCTCTTTGAACAGCTATATTCATCTGCCCTCCTGCTCTGCCACCGGCTCCGCCTCCTGGTCCCCCTGTTCTGAAAGCCACATTGAAAAGGCCCGCAACAGGTTCCGGATTTGAGGCAACGAATGTGACCTGGTATCTTGATCTGTTGCCGATAACTATTTCGCTGGACTGCAGGCCTGTAAACAGGAAGCCCGGTTGTTCAAGTCCTGTGAACCAGCTGCTGAGGTAGGGATAAAACTCAAATCCGAAATTTTCCTTTATATCTTTATTAAACTGAACTATATCAACTCTTTTAAAGCTTTGATCATTAAGGTATTTATCGAACCATGTTTTAAATTCCTCGATACCGGCTTTAGATCTGATTAAATTAAAAAGCCAGTCTCCTTTTACGGTAAGCACGGTTCTTATTGTATCCCCTCTTGGATTTGTTGCAAGGAGATCTTCGAAACTGATATTCTTAAGGATGAGATTTGCTTTGTCTTTGTCTGAAAGGAATCCCATATTTGTCTGAAAACCACCTCTTAGTCCCGGAGGGGTTATCTGCTGCAAATGCGATTCAAATACTGCATTTATTACAGGGTATTCAGATGAGTAGAAATTATTTTTAAAGAAATAGAAACTTGGTCCAAGCCTGTACCGTGTAGGTTCGTTTGAAGCCACTCCGTTTATATATCTGAAGTTTTCACCGCTTATGAATGTGTTTCTTACTACTGTATTAAATAACCTCACCTGTAACTCCTTGTCGGTTATAACCTGGTTATTTCTGGCCATCCTCTTCTTCTCACGGGTAAATCTTTTATTGAATCCTGCATTCTGAATTGTTGAAAGTTTTTCGGGAAGCAAAACCATCGATGGCTGTACTTCAGCCCGGGTCTGGGTACTGTTCTTCGGATAGGAGTAGAATTGAACCGGCACTTCAACCAGACTAAGTGTTTTAAAAGGATATTTTGTTGAGAAATTTGTCTCCAACTCTCTCATTATATTGGAAATAAGGTTGGGAAGTGTATCCTTAAGCTCAGAGAGATCTTTTTTATAATAATCATTCCCTTTAAAAAAGTAATTAATATACCTTACCGAATCAACCTTGAGTGTATCAGAATCATAATTCCCTATTGCAAGTGTAAGACCTGTGAGCTTGCTCTCAGGACTAAAATAACTAACCCCGTCAGTTACACTTTTCAGTCCCTGTGCCACAGCAGTGAGCCCCTGCTTTGTTTCAACCTGAAGGGTGAAACTCGTAAAGTCGATTTTTATGCGGGCAGGATTGGAAGGATAATAGTTCAGCGCAGTAACAGGGTACCAATGTGTTTCGGGTGTTAAAAGTATGAAGTCTTTTGTAAGGAAGGCCTGCCTCTTATGCACATTAACCATCTGAATCCTGTAAGGAGTTTCCTTTATATTGTCACTGTAGTTTGGATAGCAAAAAGCTTCATTTATTGAGCCTTCATAAGTAATTTTCAAACTGTCAGTTTCCCCGTTATTCAGCACTCTGCCCGGATCGACTTCGATAACCTGGTTTGTTCGTATGTAACTCAGGTCTTTTCCGGAAGAAGTAATGTTAAGTACTTTAAGTGACGGATTTAATGAAAACAGATAGCGATCAAGCGACTCCTGATTATCATTTATTATTTTCAGTTCGGCAGAAGCGCTAAGGGTCTCTCCCTTGTGAGTGAATTTAATATTTGCATCGGTTAATGAGGGAAATTTCCTGTTTTCAAATTTTTTGCCTGTCTCAATTACCAGTGCTTTGTTATCTGCATCTGTTTTGTAGGAATTATAGGTTCTGTATCCCGAATATCCTGCTCCTGCAAGAAAAACGATAAGAAGTATAGTAGTTATTAGTCTGTGTAGTTTTGATTGAGGTAAACGCTTAAATAATAACACAGTAGTCATTACCAGGGCAAGGCCAAGCAGAAAGTAGAGAAGCCGTTGATAGACTATAAATTCGAGATTGTCAAACCCGATTACTGCAGATTTAAAGACAGGTAAGCCGAATGCCATATAATCAAACAGAGATCCAAGCCTGAACCATAGGTAGAACATATTCAGTGCTGCAATACCAAGCAGAAACAGGAAGGTTATAGCCTGGTTGCGGATTACCGACATCATAACAAATGCCAGTCCGAGACTGAATATTATTGTTGGAACAGCAATTATAAGCAGGTAGGAGATATACGACATAAAATCTATTGTCATGCTTTTTGATATAATATTCATAAGCATTCCAATTGAAAGGATAATCAGATCGAGTCCGAGGAAAAGCTTCAGTATGCCCCAGGTCTTACCCATTACATATTCGAGGTTTGACATCGACCTTGTGTAGAGAACCTCATTCGTATCGACTTTTTTGTCTCTTTTAAGGAAGTCGGCCGCCAGAAAAATCACTACTATTGCCTGTGCCAGATTCAGAATATAGAGATTAATAAGCGGGATTGAGGATGGGATTGAAACAAGATTCCAGTTTTCACCCCCCACAGGTGAAAAGAGACCAATATTCATGAAAGTGAATATTGTGAGAGCCCCTATTGAGAAGAGTCTGAAGAACCAGCTTCGTCTCAGCGTTTTTGCCTCATACCGTGCAACAGTGCTTATGTTATGTATGAATCCCATTTCTTATTCTCTTAATCGGTTAAATCAGTATGAAGTTTATGCTCCATAAAATAAACATAGGCGTGTTCGATATTCGGGATTATCAGGCTTGAAGGGAAATCAGGTGCATTATCTGAGACAATCTGAACCTCCCAACCCGCTTCGACTGGTATTGTTGAGATTACGTTGTAATGTTCCTTCACCCTTTCATAGTCGTACGGACTGAGTGTAAGTTTAAAAACATGTCCTTCAGCATGATTTACAAGGTTCTCGGGAGAGCCGGAGAAAACAAGTTCCCCCCTGTTGAGAAGTGCCATTCCCTGGCAGGTGGAGGATATGTCGCCAACAATATGAGTCGACAGAATAATAGTAACATCGTTCTGACTTAATTGTGAAAGAATATTACGGAACCTGATCCTTTCATCGGGATCAAGTCCTGTCGTCGGTTCGTCAACCACAATAATTCGTGGGTTTCCGATAAGGGCCTGGGCGATTCCGAGGCGGCGTTTCATACCACCCGATAACCTGTTGGCCTGCCTGTCGCGCACCTCAAGTAGTCCAACCTGGTCGAGAAGTCTGTCAACCTCTGCAATTCTTTCTTTTTTGTTTTTCAGGCCGGCAAGCGATCCTGAGTAATCGAGAAATTCCCATGTTTTAAGGGCTGTGAAAAACCTGAAATCCTGTGGAAGATACCCAAGCATGCTTCTTATCTCCTTCCGGTGCTTCTGAATATCCATTCCATCAACAAGAACCACTCCTGATGTTGGTTTCATGAGGGTTACAAGTATTCTCATGAGACTTGATTTTCCGGCACCGTTTGGTCCTAGAAGTCCAAACATGCCTGTTCCGAATTCAAGGTTAATATCTTTTAGGGCCTGGTTCCCGTTAGGATAGATCTGGTTAAGTCCCTGAATTTCAATTTTCATACAAACGAATATTATATAATAGTGGTCCGGTCAGAGGTTTTACATTTGACGTTATAAAGACGGTATTTATTTCAATTGTTACAGAAAAATTATATGTTGTACAACATGTTTCTCTATGTTTCTCTTCAAAAATTCTTCATATCTGAAAAATGGACTGATCAAATTTACATATGTTAACAATATAAACACTTGCATTCAAAGGATTATTGCATTCTGAAACTAATTCCTATTTTTGTATTAAATACATTCATGTGGTCTATATTACCAATAAGCGAAAAATAATTAACGATCCTGTTTACGGGTTTATAAGTATTCCCGGAGATCTGGTTTTTGACCTCGTTGAACACCCCTGGTTTCAGAGACTTAGAAATATAAAGCAGCTAGGACTTACAAGTTTCGTTTATCCCGGGGCTAATCACAGCCGTTTTCAGCATGCACTTGGTGCCATGCACCTTATGAATATGGCAATTTCGACTCTCCGAAGCAAGGGAGTTATTATCTCTGAGGAGGAGGAGCAGGCAACATTTATTGCTATACTTCTCCATGATGCAGGGCATGGTCCATTCTCTCATGCTCTTGAAAACTCAATAATCAATGGTATTTCTCATGAAGATATTTCACTTCTTCTGATGCGGAAGCTCGATGAGGAATTCAACGGAAAGCTGAAACTTGCAATTGAAATATTTACAGGAAAGTATCAAAGAAAATTTCTTACTGAACTCATTTCGGGACAGATGGACATGGACCGTCTCGATTATCTCAGCCGCGACAGCTATTTCACAGGTGTCATAGAAGGATCGGTTGGCTCGGAAAGAATTATCCGTATGCTCAATGTTGTTGACGACAGTCTGGTTATTGATGAGAAAGGGATTTATTCACTCGAGAACTTCCTTATTGCAAGGCGGCTTATGTACTGGCAGGTGTATATGCACAAGGCTGTTCTGGCATCGGAATGTCTTCTTGTTAACGTTCTCAGAAGAGCGCGTGAACTGGCACAAAATGGTGTCGATATCTATTCAACTCCGGCTTTGCGTTTCTTCCTTTATAATAGTATTGGTCCTGATGATCTTTCCGGAACAGGCAACTTTACCTCGGGAATAATAGCTGCGAACTTTACAAGACTCGATGATAATGATATTCTGGTATCAGCCAAATACTGGGCCGACCATTCTGATCCGGTTCTTGCTGACCTGTCGGGCCGGCTGATGAGGCGGGACCTCTTTGCAATTGAGCTGCAGAATGAACCATTTACCTCTGAAAAGGTTAACCATTATACAAAAATGGCAGGAAATTTGCTGAAGATTACTCCGGAATTAACAGGCTATTATGTATTCACAGAAAGTATTTCAAACCTTGCATATACACCTGAGGCTCCTGAAGTTAAAATTTTACTTAAAAACGGTAGTACAGCTGATATCTCGCAGGTTTCAGAGATGTTTGACCACAGGTTTCTATCAGAAAGAGTTACAAAATATTTCCTTTGTTACCCAAAGGAATGCAGATAATTAAATAAAAGAAAAATGGAATTTACTGCTGCAACAATCGCCGGATTTCTTAAAGGTGAAATAGTAGGCAACCCCGAGATAAAAGTTAACACCATTGCTAAAATTGAAGAAGGCAGAAGTGGTGCATTGTCATTTCTGGCAAATCCGAAATATGAGCAATACATCTATACAACTGAGTCGTCAGTTGTTCTTGTAAACAAAACTTTTGAACCATCGGGCAGGATAGGTGCTACACTTATCAGAGTTGAAAATGCATATGAGGCTTTTGCATCGCTCCTCAGACTCGTAGATCAGGCCAGACCAAGGAAAAAAGGGATTCATCCCACTGCTGTTATTGAACCAACGGCCAAAGTTGGAAGTGATGTATACATTGGGCCTTATACTTATGTAGGTGAGAATGCCGTTATCGGAGACGGCTGCTCTCTGTATCCTCATGTTTATGTGGGTGATAACACTCAGATCGGGAATAACTGTACACTTAATCCGGGTGTTAAAGTCTACCACGAATGCAGGCTGGGAAATGGTTGCGTAATTCATGCCGGTTCGGTAATCGGTAGTGATGGCTTCGGATTTGCCCCTCAGTCGGAAAATGAATACATGAAAATTCCCCAGTTGGGGAATGTTATACTGGAGGATAATGTTGAGATTGGTGCAAATGTTACAATCGACAGGGCAACAATGGGTTCGACAATAATCCACAAAGGAGTAAAGCTCGATAACCTGATTCAGGTAGGGCATAATGTAGAGATAGGCGACAATACTGTTATGGCTGCCCTGACAGGAATTGCCGGTTCGTCAAAGATAGGAAGGAACTGTATGTTTGGCGGTCAGGTTGGTATTGCCGGACATATTAAAATTGCCGACGGAACAAAGATTGGTGCACAGGCAGGTATTCTGGGTACAATAAAAGAAGAGAACACTATAATTATTGGTTCGCCTGCTATTGACATCAAACAATTCATGAAAGCATCTGTAATTTTCAGGAAACTTCCTGAGCTGAAAGTGAAAGTTGATTCACTCGAAAAAGATATAGAGTCGTTGAAAAAGAGTTAATTTGCAGGGTATTCGGAACTGAATATGTTGTCTTAATTTCAGTTAGAGACCTTTTTATTCGCTTGTTCGAAATATTTTTATTTTTTTTGTACCCTGAAATCAATTTAATAACAAACACTGATGAGTGAAAAACAAAGGACCCTTGCAAAAGAGATTAGCCTTACAGGAAAAGGGTTGCACACAGGAATAAACGTTACAATAACATTTAAACCCGCTCCGGCAAATCACGGATATAAATTTTGCAGGGTCGACCTTCCGGGAAAACCAATAATTGATGCACTCGCCGAGCATGTTACAGATACTTCAAGAGGAACAACACTGGTTCATAATAATGCATCCGTTTCAACAATAGAACATGTACTTGCCGCTTTCCATGGACTTCAGGTCGATAATGCCCTTATCGAAATGAATGGTCCCGAGGCTCCCATAATGGGCGGCTCATCTTTTAAATTTGTTGAGGCAATTAAAGAAGCCGGCATAGTCGATCTGAAAGAGGACAGAAATTATTTTGTTGTCAAACAGAAGATTACGTATTCTGATGAGGAACATGGTGTTGACCTGATTGTTTATCCCGATGACCATTTCAGCATTAATGTACTTATAGACTATAATTCAAAAATTCTTGGTAATCAGTATTCTATTCTCGACTCAATAGATGACTTTGAATCGAAGATCTGCCGCAGCCGCACCTTCGTCTTTTTTCACGAACTCGAGCCCCTCTTTAACATGGGACTTATAAAAGGCGGTGATCTCGACAATGCTATTGTAATTCTCGAGAAGGAGGTTGAACAGTCAGAACTTGACCGTATTGCAAAACTGTTTAACAGACCGGGAATAAATACTCATATAGCAGGTGTTCTTAATAATACCGAACTGATATATCCCAATGAGCCTGCCCGTCATAAGCTTCTCGATATTGTCGGCGACCTGGCACTTGTTGGTCATCCGATAAAGGGAAAAGTTGTAGCTACTCGTCCCGGACATGCAGCAAATACACGTCTGGCAAAAATTATGAGACAGGAAATGAAAAAAGCCCTGTCGAAAAGGGATATTCCTGTATATGATCCTTCACAACCACCCGTATTTACAGTTGAGGAGATTAAGAAAAGGCTCCCTCACAGATATCCTTTCCTTCTTGTTGATAAGGTAATAGCTCTTGATGAGACTTCTATAGTAGGCATAAAGAATGCAACATTCAATGAGACATTTTTTCAGGGCCATTTCCCTGATGAGCCCATAATGCCGGGTGTTCTGCTTGTTGAGGCGCTTGCCCAGACAGGAGGTCTGCTAGTATTGAGTACGGTTGAAGAGCCTGAGAAGTATTCAACCTACTTCCTGAAAATTGATAAGGTGAAGTTCAAGCATAAGGTTGTTCCCGGTGATACCGTAATTCTGAAAATGGAGCTTACCGATGTCATCAGAAGGGGAATTGTTACTATGTTCGGACAGGCTTTTGTAGGAAACAAGCTTGTACTCGAAGGTGAATTAACAGCTCAGGTAGTAAAAAATAAATAGCAGAAAATGATCTCAAATTTAGCTTATATACATCCCTCAGCCCATCTAGGCAAAGATGTTGTTGTTGAGCCTTTTGCATATATAGCAGGCAATGTCGTAATTGGCGATGGTACCTGGATTGGTCCGAACTCAACAGTTATGGACGGTGCCAGAATCGGTGCCAAATGCAGAATCTTTCCTTCTGCCGTTGTTTCAGGTATCCCTCAGGATCTTAAATTCAAAGGCGAGGATACAACAGCTGAAATAGGTGACAACACAACTATAAGAGAGGGCGCTACCGTAAACCGAGGTACGGCAGCAGTCGGAAAAACAGTTGTTGGTAGCAACTGTCTCCTTATGGCTTATTCTCACATAGGACACGATTGTGTTATTGGCAATAACGTTATAATCGGGAATACAACCGGACTGGCCGGCGAGGTAAATGTTGATGACTACGCAATCCTCAGCGGAGGAACACTCGTTCACCAGTTTACACATATTGGTGCTCATGTTATAATAGGAGGGGGATCTAAGGTTCGTATCGATGTGCCTCCTTTCGTGAAGGCTGACAGGGAACCTCTTTCATATCTGGGATTGAACTCTGTTGGTTTGTCAAGGAGAGGATTTGAGAAAGAGCGTATTGATGAGATCCATGAGATTTACAGGGCAATATATCAAAAAGGGATGAACTTTTCACAGGCAGCTGAGTATGTTGAAAAGGAATTCAAACAATCGCCCGACAGAGATTATATTCTGAGTTTTATAAAGAATTCGGAAAGAGGAATTATAAGGGCCAGATAGGCCCTTTTTTATTTCTTCACTCCCCAGCCCTGAGCTGAAATCTCAACTTCGGAGCCATCGTCGCCAACTATAAGGATTCCGGATTCTTCCGTTGTCATATGTCCGATTACCTTTACAGAGGTGAGCAGGTTTATTTTTTCAAAATCTTCAAGAGGCACAGTGAAAAGAAGCTCAAAATCCTCACCTCCGTTCAGGGCAGGTGTCATGGCATCGATATTGAATTCTTCCGCTGCCCGCGTTGTTTCATAATCTATTGGAACCTTGCTGTAAAAAATCCTGCAGCCGGTACCTGAAAGCTTGCAGATATGAATCAGATCAGAGGCAAGTCCCTCAGTTACATCAATCATTGAAGAAGGTTTTATTCCGGCTTTTCCAAGTTCTTCAATAATTGTTGCAGGAAGTTCGGGTTTCAGCTGCCTGCCGATAACATATTCAAATCCTGCAAGATCGGGCTGTGTAACTTTTTCTTTTTCGAATAATTTACGTTCTCGTTCGAGAAGCTGAAGTCCCATAAATGAGGCTCCGAAATCGCCTGTAACACAGATCAGATCATTGGCTCTGGCCCCGTTTCTTCTGATAAAACTATTTTTGTCTGCTGAACCTATTGCAGTAACACTTATTGTAAGTCCGGTCAGGGAACTTGTAGTATCACCGCCGGCTAAATCGACTTTATATTTTTCGCAGGCCATTGCAACACCTTCATAAAACTCATCTATCATCTCAACTGAAAACCTTGATCCGATGCCAAGAGCTATCAGGATCTGATTTGGTGTTCCATTCATTCCATAGATATCAGAAATCGCCCTTATAACAGTTTTATATCCAAGATGTTTTAATGGTGTGTATATCAGGTTAAAATGAATCCCTTCAAGAAGCAGATCTGTAGATACAAGTGTAATTTGTTTGCCGTTATCTATCACGGCTGCATCATCACCTATACCCTGAATAGTTGACTTGTTATTAGGCTTCACATTGGATTTTATCCTGTCGATAAGCCCGAATTTCCCCAGTTCCCTTATTGTTGGTATTTTGTTTTCTTCCATATTTACTTTTTTTGCCTTTACGCCTTTACGCCCTTGCGCCTTTACGCCGTTAAACCTTTACTATATCCCTTCCGAACGGACTCAATGCAATTGCTGTAAGTTTAAAATGCTGCAACCCGAAAGGAATACCAATTATTGTTATGCAGAGCAGTGCTCCGAATAATGCATGTGTAAGAGCAATCCACAATCCTCCGGTTATGAGCCAGATGACATTCATTAAAACATAGAGACAACCCGAGGCTCTTATGTCAACCCGGGTATCCCTTCCGAAAGGCCAGATAGCAAGTGAAGCCATTTTGAGTGTCTGTATTCCGAAAGGAATGCCAACAATTGTAATCATGAGAACTAAACTGCCGATGAAATATTCAACAGCTATTATTATCCCACCGAAAACGAGCCAGACCAGATTTCCCAGGAAGTGCATAATGTTATATTTTATTATTCGAGAATAACTGTTTTATCTTTAGGATATTTCACAGAATATGTGAGAATTATCTGCCTGCTCTCCTGTGGTTTTATTTCTAGATCCCATTTTACATAACCCGATTGTGCATTGTAGATGCCGCCCGTTAATTCGAGAGCTTCAACTGTTATTCCGCTGTTTGACGATACCGGTAACTGATCACTAAGTGTGATCTTTACAGGGGTTGCTTTATTATTCCTTATTGTAAGCAGATATGAATACACCTCAGTCTTGTTTGCCCCTATTATTCTGGTGCTAGTATAATCTTTCCTCTTTTCTCTTTTAACAAGAATGCTGTTGTCGGTCCCGAGGGAGATTGTAAGTGTGTCAGTCATCTGCCCTACATTCAGATATGATTTTCCTACATAAGTATTCTCAAAATAGAGAGTTGCTTCACCACTCTGCAAACTGAGTTTCGCCCAGTTGGCGATATTTGCAGTAAGGTAGGCAAGAGGGGATAGTTTTGGCAGAGTAACGTATTTATATTCTGCCGGCGCTGTAAGCTTCTGGATCTCTACTGTTTGAATCTGTCCATCCGCAGGGATAGTATAGGGAACGGCAACATCAAATGTAATAGTTGTTTCACCTATCTGTTTTTCAACCATAACCGGGGCTGCTTCATCTTCCTTTGCCTCTATTCTGTCGTTCACCATAGCCATCTCAGCCATCATAGGTGCTTCGCTTTTCTGAACACCTGCTAATCTGCCCTGTATTACTCTGGGTCTTGGATTATAATAATCGATGAACCAGGGATATAGTGTTGGTATGTCGCCTGCCACCCATGGTGTGGCATTTGAAAAGCTTAGTTTTACATCTTTCCATGATATACCGGTATTCTGAAAAACATTAGCCTTATAGAAAATTGTAACAGGGTTTTTTATATCGTCGACCCTTATATCATACGATGGATACCAGCCGGCATTTGTAACAACATAGCTGAATGTGAATCTTCCGGAACCCTGTTTCTCTGAAGAAACTGTGACAAATATTTCTCCTGAAGGAAGCCGTGGTTTGTTGAGCTTTTCCGAAAGTTGCTGCTGCAGTGCCTCAATCTGTTTTTCGTAATCTTTTATAAGCCGTTCCTTTTTGAGATTGCTTACAGAAACCTGATCCATGTTATTTGTGTAAAGTTCCATAACACTTTTAAACTGTTCAATGCTGAATGCAGTTTCCTTTACAAGTATTGCCTTGTTGGCTATAAGGAATGCTTCCTTTTCCTTTAGAACTTTTATTGAAGCTTTCTCATCCTCAACTTTCATTTTCAGAGCCTCCATCTGGCTCTTAATGTTTTTTACCTCTGGTGACTCTTCGAGATTCTGGAGGTAGTTATTCTGATGATTTACTGAGAGAACTGTAAAATCACCAAATCCTTTTACCTGAATACTCTGTGCATCAATATATGGGGAGAGTCCTGTAAGCTTGAAGATTGTCTTGCCCGGAACTATCAGTGCGGTTGTTTCATGGTTAATCTGTGCCCTGTCGGGAAATACGGTTACATTTTTAATCTCTGCCTTAATCTCTTTTTCTGTCTGGGCTGATAGATTAAGTGATGTAATAATCAACGTTGATATAATCAATATTTTTTTCATGGTCTTGCTGTAAAAAATGAACTTTAAAGTTAATCTTTTTTTGACAAGAACTTCTCTTTGTCCAGTGCCAGGTTTTACCCCCGAGGCTGTCTCATAAGTAGAAATCCATTAACCGCAAAGGTCGCAAAGTATCTAAGCAAAGATCGCAAAGGCTGGATCTACAGCAATTTAACTTTGCGTTCTTTGCTACTACTTTGCGAACTCTGCGGTTAAAAATAACTTTATAAACTCCCCCTATCTTACATTACTTTATCCTGATATTAAAGCATATATGACTTTGATGGGCCGTTAATATATGTTAATTATCTCTTTTACCCCCTGATACCCGATTATTAGAGTACCTTTGGCCGAATTAAAAAAATCAGGATGAATTCATTAAGAATTGGGAATCTGACAATTGCGATACCGATTATACAGGGCGGAATGGGAGTAGGGATCTCTCTTTCAGGCCTTGCTTCGGCTGTAGCAAATGAAGGAGGTGTTGGGGTTATATCGAGCGCAGGCTTAGGGCTTTTGTACAAGGAGTATTCAGCTGATTTCCTTGAGGCAAGTATACACGGACTTAAGGAAGAGATACGCAAGGCGCGTGAAAAAACTATGGGGGTTATCGGGGTTAATGTTATGGTTGCCATGACGAATTTTACCGATATGATAAAAACCGCTATTGCCGAAAAGGTAGATATTATTACTGCGGGAGCAGGCCTTCCCTTGGATCTTCCCTCATTTCTTAAGAAGGACAGTGTAACAAAACTTATTCCTATTGTTTCCTCAGCAAGGGCTGCCAGGATTATCTGTGAGAAGTGGAAAGCCAATTATGATTATCTGCCTGATGCTGTTATTGTTGAAGGACCAAAGGCAGGCGGACATCTTGGTTTTAAGGAAGAACAGATAACAGATACTGACTATTCACTTGAAAAACTTGTTCCTGAAATAGTAACCGAATTAAAAGTCTTCGAAGATTTGTACGATACAAAAATCCCGCTTTTTGCTGCAGGTGGGATATATACCGGCGAAGACATAAATGATATTCTGAATCTGGGCGCCTCAGGTGTGCAGATGGGAACTCGATTCGTTACAACTGATGAATGCGATGCCTCGCCTGAATTCAAACAGGCTTATATAAATGCAAAAAGGTCTGATATTGAGATTATTAGAAGTCCGGTAGGTATGCCCGGAAGGGCAATTCTGAGCAACTTCATTCTTAAAGTGCGTGATGGGAAGAAGCAACCCAAAAAGTGTCCTTTTAAGTGTATCAAGACATGTGACATTTCAAAAAGTCCATATTGCATAATTATTGCCCTTACAAATGCTTTGAAGGGAAACTTTGAGCATGGGTATGCCTTTGCCGGAGCCAATGCTTTCAGGGCTAAGAAAATTCAATCGGTAAAAGAGACATTCAAGTCCCTGATGAATGAATACAGGGATAGTAAATGATATTTTTCGTAGGGACATGCCATGGCATGTCCCTGCTGATTGTCAATATTTCATATAGTGCCCGACCATTGTAGCGTCCATATACTGAAGCCATACTGAACACCATCCGTCATATCCATTGGCCTGTCCGAAATGAATTTCAAATCCTGCAAGAGGATAATGTACTCCTGTAAGAATTTCATTCATTTCCCCTGCTGGTACAATCCCTGTCTTACCATCCGAAGCACCGTCTTTTTGTGATTTCCACCAGTACGCAATATCATAAGTCATTTTGTTATTCAGCATTATTTTGTCATTTACGAAATCCCACGTCAGTTCCATATTACCTGCTGCTGTGAAAAGAATAACACCTCCCTCACGTAAATTTATCTTACCAACCGACAATCCGTTTACATCTCCTGTCAGGTTTCCTGTTACATCTCCTGTTACACTTCCTGAAACATTACCTGTAAGGCTTCCAGTTACATTTCCTGTCAAATTTCCTGAAACGTCACCTGTAAGGTTACCCGTAACATTCCCGGTAACATTTCCTGTTAAGGGAGCAGACACTGAAGCTGCACTTAGATTTCCGGTTATTTCTGCATCACCCCCTACATTGAGTGTCTTATTTAATGTATAGGTGTTAATTCCCAGCTTATTGGCAGCAAGGTCACCGTAAATCAATATCGGACCCGGATTAGTCGGACTTATGGGCTGATGGGTGTCGTAATTGTGTGTGCCTGTAATATATAGTTTATTGGACCCGGTTTCCAGATACCCAGACTGGTAGCCAATAAAGACATTGTTGGTTCCGGTTCTCATTGATTTCCCGGAATAAGCTCCTAACATTACATTGTTGGAAGCGTTCTCAAGTACTGTACCCGAGAAAGATCCCAGCAGTGTATTGTAATTACCATCAGGATCTGCAGGATCGCTATCCGGACCTCCCCGGCCAGCTTCAGCGCCAATGAAAGTGTTTCCATATCCTCCGTCAAACCAGTAACCGGCATTACTTCCATAAAAGGCATTATTGCTCCCGCTCTTCATTGCATAACCCGAATTTATACCATAGTAGGAATTATATCCTCCTGATGTTGTATTATATCCTGTTCCAATTCCTACAAATGTATTGTACCATGCTGTTGTGTTTTTCCCTCCTGCATCGGGACCAATAAATACATTACAAATCCCCGATGTATTTGCGAATCCTGCCCTGTGACCTATAATCGTGTTTTTATAACCGCTAATATTACTATAACCTGACCAGTTTCCGATAAATGAGTTGAAATATCCCGTTGTGTTTTGATATCCTGAACTATCTCCAATGAAAGTATTACTGAAACCGGTAGTGTTACTGAATCCTGCTTTGTATCCAATGAAGTAGTTTTTTCTGCCTGAGGTATTGGTGTAGCCTGCCTGATATCCTATAAATGAGTTATAAAGACCAGTTGTTGTATTCAACCCGCTTTCATGCCCGATGAAGTAATTCTCCTTTGTAATGTCCAGAAAATTTCCTGTGCTTGCTTTTGTACCGCTGAATCCGCCAATCGCAAATCCTCCTTTTGCTCCTTTTGTCCCTTCCTTTATGTATATTCTTGTGCTATCAGGGGTTACACTCAGGTAATTTTGTATGTCTGCTTTACCTGCCAATTCAAATCCTCCGATTGCAAATCCTCCTTTTGCTCCTTTTATCAGGTCGGGAGTCTTATCAATATAGAACCTTACACTGTCCTTGTTTAGAGAGAAAAGATCCTGAACTCCTGCCTTTGAAGCACTGAATCCTCCGATTGCAAATCCTCCCTTTGGTCCTTTTACATTATCAATAAGCGGAACATTTATCCTTACCCCCTGGTTATAGACGGCAAACATTGTCTGTCCGTCTTTTCTTTTTACCTCAAAAAGCGGATCTTCAGTGAGAGCATCATCACCCATTACTGCAAGCTTTGCCTTATGCAGATTATCTGTACCTATCCCGACACTTACCATAGCGTAAGGAACCGAAAAAAGTCTGGCGTCTCCCATCACAACCCATTCTTCTGAAAGATAAATCGATGTGCGAACAAAAACAGGCTGAACAGTCCAGTCTATATCAGCAAAACTAGGTGCTGATCCTCCTTCTACAATTTGTGCCAGAGGATCACCTATAATCAGTTGAAATAGCCCTGTTTCATTAGTTTTTACCGCATGCTCCTCTTCCCAGATCACAAGCAGCGGGTCAGTTGAACTCAGTATAGCTATTCTGACTTTGAGGTCAGTGTTTGGTAAAATGTCTCCGGCTCCATCCCGGGCAATAGCCATATAGTTAAATCCCTGAGGGACCTGACCTGTGATTGCAAA
>JFJP01020482.1_pt1 | contig 18423 bp, 19 predicted proteins | sample 431651 | NCBI WGS metagenome assembly JFJP01 (sample SAMN02602958, study PRJNA72255) | Microbial mat metagenome, whole genome shotgun sequencing project. | biome: fresh water; feature: sink hole; material: water; isolation source: purple microbial (photo- and chemosynthetic) mats found in...
GAGCATGGACAGCCTGCAGGACTTCTGGAACGTGCCGGTCTACAACGAACTGCTTGCGGCCGCCCAGCGCCAGATCGGCGAGGCCCTCGACGGCAAGATCGACGCCAAGGCCGCCCTCGACGCCCTGGCCAAGGAGCATGAGGTGATCCTCAAGGATGCGGGATTGGCGAAGTAAGCAGCGATGCTGAAGGATTCCCCCGCCATCAAATGGTCTTTTGTTGGGCCGGTCCTGGCGCTGCTGATCCTCTTCAACGTCTTCCCGCTGTGCTGGAACGTCGTGCTGTCGTTCACCGACGCCGACCTCTCGGGCGGCGACTGGCAGTGGGTCGGCGGGCGCTGGTACGGACGCATCTTCAGCGGCGCCGAGGCCGGGCCGCAGTACGCGCTGTACGCCAACGCCCTGCGCACCACCGCGCTATTCACCGTCCTGGCGGTGGCGATCGAACTGGTGCTCGGCTTCGTCCTGGCGCTGGCGCTCAAGGATCGCTTCAAGGCCAAGACCGCGGTGCTGACCGTGCTGCTGGTGCCGATGATGCTCTCCCCGGCGGTGATCGGGCTGTTCTGGAGCCACATCCTCAACGGCAACCATGGCGTCCTCAACCAGATGATCGGCGGGATCGGCCTGCCGACGCCGCAATGGCTGACCGACCCGGGCTGGAAGTTCACTGCCATCCTGCTGGTCGACGTGTGGCAGTGGACGCCGTTCATGATGCTGATCAGCCTGGCCGGACTGAATGCCATCCCGCCGTATCTGTACGAGGCGGCCGAGATCGACCGCGCCTCGCGCTGGACGGTGTTCCGCCGCATCACCCTGCCGCTGTGCGCACCGCTGCTGATGCTGGCGGTGCTGCTGCGCGCCACCGACGCACTCAAGCAGTTCGACCTGGTGATGAGCATGACCGGCCCCAACGACGCCAGCACGCAGACCCTCTCGGCCCTGCTCTACCAGGTGATGTTCCAGGGCGGCAAGGTCGGCCTCGGCTCGGCCTACGCCTGCATCGTCCTGGTCCTGGTCATCGCCCTGGCGACGGTGTTCACCCGCTATCTCGACTGGCTGGCGGTGAAGCAGGGGCGCGCGTCATGAGCGCCCTGCGCTGGCTGGTGATAGTCGGCTACCTCGCTCTGGCAGCTGCGCCGCTGCTGTGGCTCGGCGTCACCTCGCTGCAGACGCAGGAACAGGCCCTGTCGACCACCGCTGGCGGCTTCACCCCGACGCTCGCGGCCTACGGCCGGCTCGGCGAGGCGTACGCCGGATCGAACAGCACCTTCCTCGACTATCTCCTCTCGTCGGTGGTCATCGGCCTGCTCTCCACCATCGCCTCGGTCGCGCTCGGCACCTGCTGCGCCTACGGCTTCTCGCGCTTCCGCATCCCCGGGGCCAAGGACTGGCTGTTCTTCATCCTCTCCACCCGCTTCATGCCGCCGCTCGCGGTGGTGGCACCGGTGCTGATCATGTACCGGCACTTCGACCTGCCCAACACCCACCTGGGGCTGATCGCGCTCTACACCGTGTTCAACCTGTCGCTGGCGGTGTGGCTGATGAAGGGCTTCATCGACGAGATCCCCAAGGCCTACGAGGAGGCGGCGCTAGTCGACGGCTACTCGCGGCTGCAGGCCTTCTGGCGCATCATCGTGCCGCAGGCCCGCACCGGCATGGCGGTGACGGCGGTGTTCTGCCTGATCTCGGCGTGGAACGAGTTCGGCTTCGCCATGACGCTGAACAACAAGCACGGCACCACCGTGCCGGTCTATTTCGCCGGCCTGCAGGGCAACATCAACGGCGTGCCGTGGCCGCAGGTCGCCGCCGGCGTGCTGCTGTTCGTCGTGCCGATCGTCGTCTTCACCGTGCTGGTGCGGAAGCATCTGCTGCGCGGCGTCACCTTCGGGACGATCAAACAATGATTGGCCAGTTCGATCGGCTCTGCCTCGCCATCATGGCCCTCGGCGTCGGCTTGATGCTGCAGCCGTGGTGGACTGGCGGCTTCGCCATCGGTTTCTGGCTGACCCTGGCCGGGACGATCGGCCAGATCGTCACCAGCCATATGAGGAAGGCATGAGCTTTCTCACCCTCACCGGCGTCGAGAAGACCTATCCCGACGGCACCAGGGCCGTCACAGGCGTCGATCTGGCGATCGCCCAGGGCGAGTTCATCGTCCTGCTCGGGCCCAGCGGCTGCGGCAAGACCACCACGCTGCGCATGGTCGCCGGGCTGGAACTGGCCACCGCCGGGCGCATCCACCTGGCCGGCGCCGACGTCACCACGCTCAAGCCCAGCCAGCGCGATGTCGGCTTCGTGTTCCAGTTCTACGCCCTCTATCCGCATCTGACGGTGGCGCAGAACCTCGCCTTCCCGCTGGAATGCGTGCGTATGCCGCGCGAGGAGCGCGAGCGCCGCATCGCCGGCGTGGTCGGCCGGCTCGGGCTGGGCGGGCTGCTGGCGCGCTATCCACGCCAGCTCTCGGGCGGCGACCAGCAGCGCGTGTCGCTTGGCCGCGCCCTGGTGCGCACCCCGGCGGTGTGGCTGATGGACGAGCCGCTCGGCACGCTCGACGCCGACCAGCGGCTGGCTCTGCGCGACTTCATCCGCGAGCAGCAGTTCGACCTCAAGGTCACCACCATCTACGTCACCCACGACCAGGAGGAGGCGATGGCTCTGGCCGACCGCGTGGTGGTCATGGAGGGCGGCCTCATCCGCCAGGTCGCTACGCCGGCCGAGATCTACCAGCGCCCCGCCAGCCTCTTTGTCGCCGGCTTCGTCGGCAGCCCGGGCATGAACCTGCTGAAGGGCCGGCTGGAGGCCGGTGGTTTCCGCCCCGACGGCGTCGATGTGCTGCTACCCGCACAGGCGGCGCCGCAGCTGGCGACCCTCGGCGTGCGCAGCGAGCACGTCACCCTCGACGGCCCCCTGCCAGGCACGGTGGTTCTCGACGAGTACCTTGGCGCCTGGCGCAACCTGCATGTGCAGACGGCCTGCGGGCGGATCGTCGCCCGGGTCGCGGCCGAGCGGCCGCACCGCGTCGGCGAGGCGGTGCGGCTCGGCGTCGATCCGGCGCACTGCAGCCTGTTCGGCGCCGATGGAGCGCGCCTGTGAGCTTCCTCGAAATCGCCGGCATCGCCAAACGCTTCGGCGGTTCGCAGGCCCTCGCCGGGGTCGACCTGCAGGTCGGCGAAGACGAACTGCTCGTCGTGCTCGGCCCGACCGGCGCCGGCAAGACCACGCTGCTGCGCACCATCGCCGGCCTGGAGTCGCCGGATGCCGGCAGCGTGCGCCTGGCCGGCGTGGACGTCACCGGCGCCAGCCCGGCCGAGCGCGACGTCGCCCTGGTGTTCCAGAACTTCTCGCTCTACCCCGACTGGACGGTGCGGCGGAACCTGGAGTTCCCGCTGCGCGCCCCGGGCAGGAGCATCCCCGAGGACGAGATCCGCCGCCGCATCGCCTGGGCCGCAGACCTGCTGCGCATCGGCGAGCTGCTGGAACGCAACGCCGCCCGCCTGTCCGGCGGGCAGATGCAGCGCGTCGCCATCGGCCGGGCGATCGTGCGCCGCCCGCGGCTGTTCCTCATGGACGAGCCGCTGACCAACCTCGATGCCAAGCTGCGCGAGTCGCTGCGCGTCGAGCTGGCGGTGCTACGGCGCGAACTGAAGACGCCGATGATCTACGTCACCCACGACCAAGCCGAAGCCCTGTCGATGGGCGACCGCATCGCCGTCCTCGACGGCGGCCGCATGTTGCAGACCGGAACGCCCGAGGACATCTACCGCCAGCCGGCCTCGCCGGTGGTGGCGCGCCAGCTCGGCCAGCCGCGCATCAACCTCTGCCCGGTCGAGGCGCGTGACAGCTGGTGGTGCTCTGCCGATGGCACGCGACTGCACCCGGCCGACGGCCACGGCAGCGCGACGCTCGGCGTACGACCCGAGGACCTACGCCTGGGCGATGGACATATCTGCGGCGTCGTGCGCATGGTCGAGTCGAACGGCCCCCAGCAGGTGGTGGTCCTAGACGCCGCCGGCATGGAATGGCATGCACTTGCCACGACGGGCATGCTTACTCCCGGCGCGACGGTGCGTCTCGCCATCACGCGGGCGGTGGTCTGGCCTACGATAGCTGGCGTCCCAGTTCCCGCGTGACCAGTTCCAGCGCTGCATAGCAGCCGAACAGTCCCAGGCCGAGGAGGACGCAGACGAGGGCGCTGGTGATCGCCCCGAGCATGCCGCTGACGCCCTTGGCCAGCAGGCAGACGGCGACGATGCCGAGCGTGCCGGCCAGCAGGATGGGGATCCAGTACGCCTGGACGAGGGCCGAGGCCTGCAGGACCAGCACGGTCACCTGCGGCAGCTTGGCGTTGGCGGTCTTGAACAAACGACAGGAAGCCGAACAGGCCCCAGAAGCAGAGGACGGCGGCCACCGTGAGTGCGTGGGCGATCATGCTACTTCCAGCGTTCCTGCTCGTGGCGGTTGGTCACGGTATAGCGCTGCACATACAGCACGGACCGCGTCTTCAGGTCGACCAGCTTCAGTTCGAGCACGTAGCGGCGCTCCGTCCGTCGCTCCGCCTGCATGCCGTTGACATTCAACTCTCCGGTGATGATCAGTTCGGCCTCGCCGCCCTCGACCTCGGTGCCGCCGGCGCGCAGCAGGCCGCGCTTGGCGGCCTGGGTGACCGGCCGGCAGGAGATGACCTCGCCATCCGCCCGCGCGACGACCTTGCCCTCGACGAATCGCCGACCGTGGGCGGCGGCGATGCCGCTGAAGTCCGCCTCGACCGAACGTTCAAGCTGGATGACCTGCTCCGGCGCCAGGGTCCGCGAAGTGCCCGTGAAGTCACGCTCGATACCGCAGGCGGCCAGGAGGATGAGCGGCACGAAGAGGCTCAGGTGCTTCATGATGGAGGCCGGATGTATCAGCCCGGCGCCCCGGACACAACCTCGGCCGCCGGCCGGTGTCCAGCCCGGATCCGATTCCAGATGCACGTCGGAAATCGCATCCTACGTCTGCGGCCCATGCCTTCAGCCTCCTATTCCTTCGACCACGCCTGGTTCAAACTGCCCGCCGGATTCCCGCTCGGCGACTGCCATGGTCTGGCCATCGACCAGCGCGACCATGTCTACCTGCTGCAGCAGAACGGAGATGACAAGCTTCCCGCCGTGCTCGAGTTCGATCCCAGCGGCCGCTACGTCAACGGCTGGGGCCACCGCTTCGCCCGCGGCGCGCACGGCCTGTGCTACGACAGGCGCGACGGGCAGGAGTTCCTCTACGTCGTCGATTACGAGCAGCAGGCCGCGGTGGTGAAGTGCACCCTCGACGGCACCGAGCTGCTGGCGCTGCCCAGGCCGGTGCACGCGGCCTATCCCAACGGCTACGGCTACCGTCCGACCGACGTCGCCATCGCGCCCAACGGCGACATCTACGTCACCGATGGCTACGGCGCCTCGCTCATCCACCGCTACGATGCCACCGGCCGCCACCTCCAGACCATCGGCTGGAAGGGCAACGGCCCCGGCCAGTTCGACTGCCCGCACGGTATCTGCATCGACACCCGCGGCGCCGAGCCGGTGCTGCTGGTCGCCGACCGCGCCAACATCCGCGTGCAGGTGCTGTCGCTGAGCGGCGAGCACCGCCGCACCATCACCTCGAAGGGCCTGCGCTACCCCTGCACCGTGCGCGTGCAGGGCGACGCCACCATCATCCCCGACCTGTTCGGCGCGGCGCTGGTGTGGGACCGCGAGTACAACCATGTCGCCACCCTCGGCGCCCACCCCGACATGCGGCCCGGCGAGTGGCCGAAGCATGTCGCGGGCTACCCCAGCGTCCCGCGCGAGGACCGCCTCGACGGCCGCTTCATCAGCCCGCACGGCATCGCCCGCGACTCCAAGGGGAACCTCTACGTCGGCGAATGGCTGCGCGACGGCGGTCGCCTGACCCGGCTTTCTCCTCGCTGAGTTGCTTTTCGGCCGCGGGAGCGCTATCTTCCCAGACATGCATACCCGCGCCATCTTCTCCGCCTCCCTCCTGGCCGTCGCTGCCTCCGGCTTCGCCGCCGAGGGAGGCACCTGGGACTACTGGGTCCGCGTCCAGGCCTCGGTCGGCTCGATCGGTCTGAGCGGCGACGCGTCCTACGAGGACAACAACGTCCCCGGCACCAGCTTCGACATGGCCGATGTCGGCCTCGACGCCAGCGAGGTGACTCCCGCCCTGGAACTCGGCCTGACCACGCCGCTGCTCAGCTTCCATGCCTTCCTCGGCTACCAGGAATGGTCGACCGATGGTTCAGCCACCCTGTCGGAGACGATCGCCTTCGGCGGACAGACTTTCAGCCAGGGCGTAGCCATCGACAGCAGCGCAACGATCAGCGACCTCTACGCCGAGTTCTGCTGGGCCCCGATCGAGCTCAACCCGGCCGGCTTCACCATCGGCCTCGCGGTGCATCAACTCGGCCTGCTGACCGAACTGACATCCGTGGGGCAGAGCGTGAAGTTCGACGAAAGCGCCCTCGTCCCGACCCTGGCCGTACGCGCCTACGTCGCTCCGCTCGACATGCTTGAGGTCGAGGCGATGGTCCACGGCCTGGCCGTGCCGATCGGCGATGTCAGCGGTTCGTTCCTGACCGGCCAGATCCAGGCCTCCTACTACCCGATGGACTACATCGGCGTCTTCGCCGGCTACCGCCACACCATGATCGACATCGAACTCGATGACGGCGACATGAAGGCCCAGGCGAATGTGGCGCTCTCCGGCCCGTTCCTCGGCGTCGCCGCGCAGTTCTAGTCTGGGGGCCCCGTAGCGCCGGCTTCAGCCGGCGCTACGTCGCTCAGCTTTACGCCATCGGGCCACGCCCCCACGGTCCAGGGCTGTGCCCTGGACCCCCTTGCACCACGTTGGAATTCCACTACAAGGCCTGCCCATGCAGCTGGAGCGAATTATCCGCACCGACTGACCCAACTTCGCCACGCGAAGCCCGGTCTGGGGCCTTTCGCCGTTGGCGAAGGGCCCTTTTCATTTCCATGAGGCATCCATGAGCGATCTCGAAGTCTACGACACCACTCTCCGTGACGGCTCCCAGGGCGAGGGCGTCAACCTCAGCCTGGCCGACAAACTGCACCTGGCCAAGGTGCTCGACTGGCTTGGCGTCGCCTGGATCGAAGGCGGCTGGCCGATGTCCAACGACAAGGACAAGGCGTTCTTCCGCGAGGTCCGCGGCCTCGGCCTGCAGACCGCGAAGATCTCGGCCTTCGGCTCGACCCGCCACTTCAAGAACGCGCCGCAGGACGACCCCAACCTCCAGGCCCTGGTCACCGCCGCCGCTGATGCCACCTGCATCTTCGGCAAGACCTGGGATCTGCATGTGCGCGAGGCCCTGCGCGTTTCGCTCGACGATAATCTGGCGATGATCGCCAGTTCGGTGGAGTTCCTCGGCAAGGCCACCGGCAAGCCTGTGTTCTACGATGCCGAGCACTTCTTCGACGGCTACAAGGCCAACGCCGACTACGCCCTGCGCACCCTCGAAGCGGCGCACCGCGCCGGCGCCCAGCGCCTGGTGCTGTGCGACACCAACGGCGGTACCCTGCCCGAGCAGGTCGTCGCCGCGGTGCAAGCGGTACGCGCGCGCCTGCCCGAGGCCCGGCTCGGCATCCACGTGCACAACGATGGCGGCGTGGCGGTGGCCAACACCCTGGCCGCGGTCGGCGCCGGCTGCGTCCAGGTGCAGGGCACGATCAACGGTGTCGGCGAGCGCTGCGGCAACGTCGACCTGTGCTCTGTCGTCGCCAATGCCGAGCTGAAGCTCGGCCGTCGCTGCCTGCCCGAGGGCCGTCTGGTGCGCCTGACCGAGGCGAGCCGTGCGGTGTGGGAGCGCATCAACCTCTCCGGCCCGACCAACCAGGCCTTCGTCGGACGTGCCGCCTTCGCCCACAAGGGCGGGATCCATGTCAGCGCGGTGCAACGCAACGCCCTGACCTACGAGCACGTCGCCCCCGAATCGGTCGGCAACGAGCGCCGCATCCTCATCTCCGAGCTGGCCGGCCGCTCGAACGTGCAGGCCAAGCTGGCCTCGCGCTTCCCCGGCCTCTCGGACCCGGCGGTGCAGAAGGCCGTCCTCGACGAGGTGGTCGAGAAGGAGAACCGCGGCTGGTCCTTCGAAGCGGCCGAAGGCTCGTTCGAACTGCTCGTGCGCCGGCACCTCGGCACCTGGAAGCCGGCCTTCAAGCTGCACCACTACCGTGTCCACGGTCTCGGGACAGACACCCACGACCATCTGGTCGAGGGCACGGTCAAGATCGAGGTCGGTGGCGAGACCCGGTTGAAGGTCGCCGAGGGCCACGGCCCGGTCGACGCGCTGAACCACGCCCTGCAGGAGGCGCTGCGCCCGACCTATCCGCAGCTGACCGACCTGCACCTGACCGACTACAAGGTCCGCGTGGTCGATTCGAAGATCGGCACTGCGGCCCAGGTCCGCGTGCTCATCGAGCACCAGTTCCACGGTCGCACCATCAGCACCATCGGCGTGAGCGAGAACATCATCGAGGCGAGCTGGGAGGCGCTGGTGGAAGGCGTCGAATGCGCCTTGCAGGATTGACGCCTCCCTGACCGCCACGGCGGAGCGCTGGGCTGCGCCCAGCTAAGCCGCTAGAATGAGACGTTGAGGTTAACGCCGCCCAGCCAGATCAGATCGTCGCCGGCATCGACCGACGAACCCTGGGAGGTGGCGAACTGCTCCTGGGCGTCCGCCAGACCCTCGCCCGGCTTGAGGCCGGCGGCGAAGAGGCGGATCTGGGCGTTATAGGTGTACTGCCAGCGCAGGGCGAGGTCGACCTCGGTGCCGAAGTCGGTGCTGCCGCCGACGACCACCGGCTCGCCGAGCCGGTAATAGGCGCCGGTCACATCGACGCGCACCCGGTCGCGCTCGTCGAAACCGATGCCCCAGCGCACCTTGAGCGAAGCGAGGTTGCCGATCACCAGGCGCGACATCTCACCGTACTTCTCGCTCTCGACGATCAGGGTGTCGGCGATCGACTCCCACTGGTTGACGTAGCCCTCGAACTCGTCGGGCGTGTCCGGATCGTCGCCGGTCAGGTAGGTGCCGATGAGCTGGAACCGGCCTTTGCCATACTGGCTGAATTGCCAATCGAGACCGACCTCGGCGCCGTAGCCACCGAATTCGATGTCCGAACCTGCATCGCCCTGCTGGAACCCGCCTTCGACCCACAGTCCGGTCTCGCCCAGGCGCCAGTCGAGACCGACGCCCCAGGTCAGCAGGCTTTCGGCCGAGGTCAGCCCAGCAACCACCGGCTCATTCTGCATGACTGCGCTGCCGGTGACGAAGACCTTGTCGCCGCCGGCGGTCGCCGGCTTCCAGTCGAGGGTCAGGCCATACAGGGTCGAAGCCTCGGGCAGGCGGTAGATCCACGGGCTGACCACCAGGACGTCGAAGCCGCTGTAGCTGGCGCGCACGCCGTCCCACGAACCGATCGCCGGGTCATTGGCGCGCGAGTCGAACATGAACGCGCCGCGGTCGTCGGTCAGGTTCCAGCTCACCGGCATGCGCCCGCCGATCACGCCCAGCTCTTCGAAGCCGAGGAACTCCTTGAGGTTGACGTAGGCATCCTTGAGCACGACCTGGGCCTGGTCGGAGTCGATCTGCGAGTCGTTCGCTCCTGGCGTCGGCCGTCCCGGCGTCTGGTTGGTTGTACCATAGTCGCCGAGGTCGGCGCGGTAGCCGAACCCGACCATGACCGAGGCGCGCTCATCGAGCTTGACCTTCAAACCCAGTTCGGCGCGCATCGTGCCATAGCCACGGTGGTCGGACAAATCGCTGTCCGAGTCGGTGTAGTTGCCGCGCTGAAGGACGTCGAGGTCGAGCTGCCCCTGCACGACGACCTGGCGGGCGGCTCCGACCGCCGTCTTGCCCGGACCGAATTCGCCAATGGACGACAGTCCCTCGCCGCCGAGCGTCGTGCTGCCGCCACGCGGCACCTCGGTCTCGACGGCGGCCAGACCGGCGGCGAGGAGGAGCAGGGCGGGGACGGGGCGGCTGGACAGGGACATCGTGACGGCTCCGGCGTAAGTCGGGGAAAGCCGGACATTAGTAGGCGGAGCGGCCCAGCCAACCGTATTGCAGGCGCGGGCGTTGCCGCCACAGTCCGGCGATGCGCAAGCTCCTCATCCTGCTCGTCCTTGCCGCTGCCGCCGTAGGCGGCTGGTACTGGTGGTCCCAGCGCGGCGCCGCCTCAGACGATCCGTTCGGTCCGACCGACACCGTGGTCACGCCGGCTGCCCCGCTGCCCCCGGCGGCGAAGCAGGCCCTCGACCAGGCTGAGGCGTTGTGGTCGCAGGCCGGCACTGACGCGGCGCATGCCACCAGCGCCCCGCGCATGGCCCGCCTGTACAGCCAGGCGCTGCAGGCGATGTATGACCTGCCGGGAAACCACGATGCGGAGGAGAAGCTGATCAACGAGCGCCTCGCGCCGCTCGGCCAGGCCCTCTTCTTCAGCACGGCGAAGTGGCCGACCGACGACAGCGGACTGATGGCCGTACATGTCGTGGAAAGCGGTCAGAGCCCCGATGGCATCGCCAAGGAATACGGCATGCCGCAGGAGATGTTCAACCGCCTGCGCAACAAGCCGCCGACCTCATCCGAACTGCGCGTCGGCGAGACGGTCAAGGTGGTCAAGGTCCGCGAGGCCGGCGGCAACCGCATCGAGATCGACCTCAGCGACTTCTCCCTCGACCTCTTCATCGGCGGAGCCTTCGCCAAGCGCTACATCATCACGCACGGCGCCACGGACTCGCCCACCCCGGTCGGGACCACCCAACTGACCAACCGCGTGCTGCACCCGGCGTGGACCCATCCGCAGAGCAAGGAGGTCTACCAGTACGGGGACGAACGGAACATCCTCGGTCCGGTCTGGCTGGCCTTCGACGCCAAGCTGCTCGGCGCCAGCGGCATCGGCATCCATGGCTACACCGGCGCGGACGCCAAGATGCAGGTCCAAGCCAGCAACGGATGCATCCGCATGCAGAATCAGGACGCCGAGGAACTGTACCAGCTGATCGCACACCCCGGGCGCGCACCGACAGCGGTCGTTGTCCGGCGCTAGCCCGCGCAGCTGCGCCGCACTGGGCGCAGCCAGCGAGCCGGAGCTGCAGGCTAGGAGCCAGCCTGCAGGCGGCCGAAGGCAGCGACGGTGATGCCGACGCGCTTGGCGTACTTCTCGACGCTCTCACCCTTCTCGGCATCGATGAGCATCTCCTGCTCAAGCAGCACGCTCTCCTTGAAGAAACGGCCGAGCTTGCCCTCGACGATCTTCGGGCGCATCGCTTCGGGCTTCGCCTGCACCTCGGGAGTGGCGGCGATGATCTCCTTCTCCTTCTCCACCAGGGCCGGATCGACGCTGGCGCGATCGAGTCCGACCGGGGCCGGGTTGGCCGAGGCGACATGCAGGGCGACCTGCTTGAGCTTGACCACATCGCCGGAGCCGGCGACCACGGCAGCGATGCGGCCGTCGTGGTTGTACCCGGAGATCGCGGCGCCGGTGACGCGCTTCACCCCGACCAGCTTGATGTTCTCGCCGATCTTCTGGATCTGGGCGATGAAGGCGTCAGGCAGGGCGACGCCACCCAGCTTCTGGGCGTTGAGCGCGTCGACCGAATCGGCGCCGGTGGCCAGGGCCAGGTCGGCGATGGACTGGACGAAGGCGCGGAAGGCGTCGTTCTTGCCGACGAAGTCGGTCTGGCAGCCGACCAGGACGATGACGCCGGCGCCGGCGCCGATGGCCAGGGCGGTGGCCCCGCACGGGGTCTCGCGTCCGCCGAACTTGGCGCCAGCTGCGGCGCCCATCTTGCGCAGGTGCTCGACCGCGGCCTGCAGGTCGCCGTTGGTGGCGACCAGGGCCTGCTTGCACTTCATCATCGGCAGGTTGGTCATGGCGCGCAGCTCGTTGACCAGCGCAGCGGTGATCTCAGCCATGGCAGGAGTCCTTTACTTGGGGGCGGGGAAGTTGGAGGCCGGAGCGGCGGCGACGGCGACGGCCGGCGCTTCAGCGGCGGGCTCGACACGGGTCAGCTGCTCGGAGCGGCCGCGGGCGAGACCGTCGACCAGGGCCTTCACCACCAGCTGGATCGGACGGATGCCGTCGTCGTTGCCGGGGATGGGCAGGTCGACCAGGGTCGGATCGGTGTCGCTGTCGACCAGTCCGATGAGCGGGATGCCGAGGCGGCGGGCCTCGTGCACCGCGGTCTCCTCGTGCTTCGGGTCGACCAGGAAGATGGCATCGGGCAGCTTGCTCATCGTGCGCACACCCTCGAGGTTGCGCAGGATGCGGCGGCGCTCGCGGCCGTCGCGGGCCTGGATCTTCTTCGACTCGCGCATGTATTCCGCGGTGTTCATCCGTTCTTCGATCACGTCGAGGCGGCGGATCGAGGTGCGCACGGTCTCGAAGTTGGTCAGGGTGCCGCCCAGCCAGCGCTCGGCGACGTAGGGCATGCCGGCGGCCTTGGCGGCATCGCGGATCACGTCCTTGGCCTGGCGCTTGGTGCCGACGAAGAGCAGGGTCTTGTTCGCCTTGGCCAGCTTGGCGGCGTAGTAGTGGGCGTGGATCAGCTGCTTGGCGGTCTGCCGGATGTCGATGATGTGGATGCCGCCGCGCTTGCCGTACAGGTACGGGGCCATGCGCGGGTGCCACAGGCTGCTGGAGGTGCCGAAGTGGATGCCGCTGTCGAGCAGCGACTTGAGGTCGACGATAGCCATGGTGGATCTCCTGCCAGACCCTCTGCACGGGTGCGGCGGTTGGCGACGCGCGGTTGTCCACCGCCGGTCGGCGCGCCGCCCATCAGGGCGTAGCCGGCGTGTGGTGCCCAGGGGATCCCGGGCGGGGCGCGGCACGATATGGGGCATGTCTCAGGGGTCAATCACCGGTCCGAACGGACACTGGCACGGGCGGTGCTTTCATCGTCCTCCAACCATGCCCCGCCGCATCCTCGTCCCGACCCTCGCCGCGATTGTCGCATTTTGCGGCGCCTGCGGCGAGACGCGCAGCACCACCGCAGCCCCCTCGGAGCCCCCCAAGCAGCAGTCGACCGGGACCACGGCGGCCGAAGGCGCCGTCGAGACGGTGGCCAGCTCGCCCGACGGTCGCACGCTGGTCGAGTTCACCATCGACGCCGCGGTCGAGGCCGGCACCCCCTACCGGGTGCTCACCGCCGACCGCGGGCGCATCAAGGGCATGATCCAGGTCACCGACGTGCCTGCCAGAGGCCGCGCCGTCGCCCGGGTCATCGCCCTGACCGATCCTGGTGATCCGCCAGTGCCGGGCGACGCGGTGCGCGAACTCGCCACCCTGGCCGATCCCGGTCCTGCGCCTTCAGCTGTGGCCGCCGACCCGGCCGAGGAGCAGCGCTTCGTCAAGCTGCGCGAGCAGTATCAGCGCCTGATCGCCGAAGCGGTCTCGCGCCACGATGCCGAGATGGCCGCCGCGCGCACCGCCGCGGACGCCCGCATCGCCGAGGCCGAGGCCGGCGTGCGTGCTGCCCTGGCCGAACGGGACCGCCTGCACGGAGCCGAGCTGGCCGCAGCCAAGGCGGCCGGCGGCGAGATCGCCCTGGCGGCGGTGGCCAGCGAGCGGGAGGCGGCCAATGCCCGGGCCCGCGCCGCGGTCGAGGAACGCGACCGCCTGCGCCTCGAGGTCGACCGTCTCGCCACCGCCCAGGACGAGCTCAAGCGCCGTAACGAGCGGATGGCCGCCGAACGTGCCGAGGCCGAACGCACCACCACCGCCCGGCTCACCGCCGAACGCGAGGCGCGCGAGCAGATCGCCGGCCGCCTTGCCGAGCTGGAGAAGCGCGAAGGCGGCCGCGCCAGCGCCACCGCCGCCCTGCTGACCCGCGATCCCGGACGCAACGAGGGCGTGCTGGAACGGCTCGACCGGCTCAGCGCCGAGGCCGCCGTCGCCACCGATCGCGCTGCCCGCTCCGAAGCGGCGGCCGCCGAGGCCCAGGACGCGCTGCTCGCGGCCCGACGCGCACTCGCCGAGACCGAGGCCGCGCGCGATGCGGCGGTCGGCAAGCTCGCCGTCGCCGCCGAGGTCGACGCCAAGCTGGCGGCCGCGCACGACGCCCTGGCCACCGCCCGGCTCGAGCTCGCCTCGACCAAGGAGCGACATGCCGCCGCCGAGCTAGCCCGCCTCGAGGCGGAGCGCGCGCTCTTCGACCTCTCCGCCCGCGTCCTCCGCCTGCCGCGCGCCGGAGCCGAGCTGGCCGCCCTGCAGGAGCGCCTGCGCGCCACCCTCGGAGCGGTCGAGGCGCCCGCGGATGCGCAGGCGCCGGAGCGCCAGCCATGATACGCCTCGCCACCCTGCTCGCCGCCCTCGCCCTGTGCGCCTGCACGCCCGTCGCACGCGGTCCGCGTACCGGCATGGGTCCTGGCGCCGCCCAGCCGGTGCCGGCCAGCAGCGAGGCGCAGACGCTGGAACGCCATCTCGCGGCGCTCGAGGCGCAGATCGCCCGGCTGGAGCGCGATCTCGGCAAAGGGCGCGGCGCCTACCGCGAAGGCAGCCTGCTGCGCATCGAGGGACGCCAGGCCGCCGGCGCCGGCGGCGGGGAGCCGCCGCTCGACCGCCTGCGCCGCCTGGAGCGCGAGCTGGCCGACGCCGAAGCGCGGGTCGCCGCCCGCGACGCGCGCGTCGCCGAGCTGACCCGCGATCTGCAGACCGTGCGCGAGCAGGGCCGCAACCTCGGCGAGCAGGCCGGCGACCTGGCCTACACCCGCGACGCGCTGGTGACGGCGCAGCAGGCCCTGGGCGAGGCGCGCGAACGCGCCGACAGCCTGCGCGGCCAGCTCGCGGCCAGCGAACTGCAGCGGCTGAAGGCCGAACGCGAGCACTTCCGCTTCGCTGCCAGCATCCTCAAGCTGGTCCCGGGCCAGACCTCGCAGCTGCTCGATCTGCAGGACGAGGCGCGCGAGGCGGCGCGGCAGCTCGACGGCCAGCAACCGGCCGCCCAGGCCACTCCGGCCAAGCCGGTGGAGCACCACTGATGCGCCCCCTCCTCGCCCTGGCCGCGGCCCTCCTGCTGGCGACCGGCTGCTCGGACATCTCGCGCAATCCGTTCCGCCGCATGCCGGTAGCCCCACCCGGTTCGGTCGCCTGGCACACCACGCCACGCGCGATCGAGGCGCTGCGTGTCGCCGTGCTGCCCTTCGCCCTGGCCGAGAAGGTCGGCAAGGGAGCAGCCGAGCTCTCGCCGGCCTTTGCCGGCAGCCTGCGTGCCCTCGGCGTGCATGAGACGGTCCTGGTCGGTCCGGAACGCGCCGCCGGCCTCGTCCTGCCCGACCTGCATGAGGGTCGCGTGCCGGTCGACAGCCTGCTGGCGGTGCGCGACGCGACCGGCTGCGACGCCGTGGTCATCGGCCGGGTCGAGCACTTCGACGGCTTCCACCCGGTCAGCCTGGGGGCGTCGGTCCATCTCGTCTCCTGCCATGACGGCGCGGTGCTGTGGAGCGCCCAGCTGCAGCTCGACACCCGGCGCGAGGACGTGCAGCGCGACATCGAAGGGTGGTGGAAGCGCAACGCCGGCGAACAGGCCGCCGCGGTCAACGGCTGGAAGTCGGTCCTGTCGACGCCGCGGGATTTCTGCCGCTACGCCGCCGATCGCCTGGCCTGGACGCTAGGCAACCTGCCGCCGGAATAGCGCCGGGACCGCCTACCTGCGGATCAGCTGCGCGTCGGCGAGCACCAGGTGGTCGCCGATGTCGAAGCGCTCGCCGGTCTCGACCGCCAGTTCGAGCAGCGCCACGCCCCCGAGGTCGAGATCGAGCCGGCGCACCGGTTCGCCGCCGCGCACCCGTGCGCGCCACAGCTCGCGGCCGTCACCACGCAGCACGGCCACGCAGTCGCCCTCCGGCGCGACGCTGTCGCAGATGCCGACCTCGGCGCGCAGGCGCACGTAGCCGCCATCCAGCTTCCAGCCCATGACGGCGGCGCTGTGCACGACCACGCCCTTGGCGCGCAGCACGCCGCCCAGCCGGAGCGGACGGCCGTCGATGGCTCGATCCCGGGCCGACGGCCAGACCACGCCGAACAGACCCTCCTCGCGGGAGCTGGCCGGCGTGCAGTCGGAGAGATAGACGCGCCGACCGCCTTCGACGCGCAGCACCAGGCTGCCGAGCGTCGTCGCGTCGACGCGCGCAGCGGGCGCCGCCGCCAGGGCCAGGCCGTCGCCGGCGACGATGAGATCGAGGCCGGGCGTCGCCGGATCGATGGTCGCGCGCAGCCGCAGGCCGTCGGGCCGGCGGGACGCATTGCCCAGCCGGGCGCCGCGGATCTCGCCCAGCGGCAGGGCCAGCGGCTCGGGGTCGAGGGCGGAGAGGAAGCTCAGCGTGCCGTCGCGCAGGCCGTTCAGCCGCCCGGCGAGCAGACCGCTTTCGACCAGCACCACATCGCCCTTGCCGGGTGCAGGCGGAGGATCGCCCCAGGCGGCCACCGCCTCCAACGGCAGCTCGAGGGGGCCGAACGGTCCGCGTACCAGCAGGTGGTCCGGCCGGCTGCCGGCAACGACCGCCTCGGCCGGCAGCCACGAGCCGTCGACCAGCAGCACGCCGAGCGTGCCGGCGGCCATCGGCACCGGACCGCTGCCAAGCACGACCCCGTCGATGTCGGCGAGCGGAGGCAGGCGTTCCGTCGTGGCAACGCGTCCATCGAAGCCGGTGACGGTGGCGGCATGGGCCGCGGCGGCGCAGAAGATGGCGAGCAGCAGCGCCTGGCGCATGGCGGCAGCATGCCGGCCCTGGCCGGCGCGGCCAGTCCGTAACACCAGCCGCTCCCGGGCGTACCATCCCGTCATGCGCCGCCTCGTCCTCTACCTCGCCGCCGCCTCTCTCGCCGCCGGCGAGCCCACTCCCGCCGTCTTCATCCCTGCCGACGTGGAACTGGCGGTGCAACTGCCCGATCTCGCCCGCAGCTACGGACGTTGGTCCGCCACACCGTATCCGCGCCTGCTCACGACCGGCTGGGGCCGCATGCTGGTCGCCGAATGGAGCATGCGCCTGGAACGGGCCGCTCCCGGCGCCGGTACGGCGTTCGCCGGACTGCGCTCGGCCGCCATCGCGCTGCAGGGGGATGGACCCCAGGTCACCGTCGCCGCCATCGGTGGTCCGCAGCTGCCGGCCCTGCTGGCGGTGGCCGGGATCCCCGGCCGGCAGATGGCGCTCGGACCGGTGGTGGCCTGGACCAGCGGCACGATGCTGGCGCCCGGCGCGGCCCCGGTCGCGCCGGGAGATCAGGCCGACGCCGGCCTCCGCCTGCTGCCGGGGCGCCGGCTGCCGGGCTTGACCGCGGAGCTGCAGGTCGAGGTCCAGCTCGACGCCGCCGGTCTGCGTGAGACCGCCGTCGCCGCCCCGACCGACGTCCTGCGCCTGGCCGCCGCCAACCCACGCTCCTGGGCCGATCCGCTGGAGCTGCAGCGGCTGCCGGCCACCACCCTGTGGGCTGCCACGTGGCACGGGGATCCCGTCCTGGCCGCCGCGCTGCCCGGCCCGGATGCGGCCGCGATCGACGCCAGCGAACGCTGGCTGGCCCAGGCCGCCCTGCCCGGCTGGCGCGACACCGTCGCCGCCTGCCGCGGGCCGTCGACGGTGTGGATGGCCGAAGGCGTGCCCTTCCCGACCCTCAATGCCGCGCTGAGCGTGGAGGAGGCGGTGGCGCGACGCTGGATCGCGGCGGCGACGGCGAAGCTCAATCTGGCGCCAATCAACGGCGGCGCCGCCGGCTTCCTCGGCCTGGTGCCGTTCGCCATCGGCTGGTCTGCCGACCAGCGCCTGGTGCTGAGCAGCGATCCGCAGGGCTTGGCCGTTTGGCCTGTCGCCAAACCCGGCTTCGCCGCGCACGCCGGCGTCGCCGCGGTGCTGGCTGGGATGCCGTCGCGCACCCTGCTGCTGGGCGCCAGCCGCGGCGGCGCCTCGTGGGGCGCGCTGGCGCAGCTGGCCGTGCCCCTGTTCACCGCCATGGGCGCGCCGCAGGCGGTGTCGCTGCCGATCGATCTGCGCACCGCTGGCGACCGCGGCTGGCTCTATCTCCGCCTGCCGGAGGACGGCAGCCTGCGCTGCGAGTCCGGCGGCCTGTTCGGCGGCCCCGTCACCGTCACCGCGGCCGCGGCCATCGCCGTGCCGGCGACGCTCTGGCTGCAGGGCCAGCTGCGCCGCGAACGCAAGGTCCCGCAGCCCGAGCCGGAGCCGGACGCCCCGGTCCCCGCCCCGGTTTTCTGACGGCCCCCTCGCCCTCGTCGGCGCCGAGCAGGCTCGTCGACCCCAACCGTCCGCCGAGCGAGCGCAGGCGTAAGCCCAGCAAGCCTGGAACGAACCGCCTCGCTTGGCGAATCGCCAGCGTCAGCGCAGCGTGTCGAGCGGGAGTTCCGAGGGTGAAGACCCTCGGCGGGGA